>Ga0114996_10000729_pt1 | contig 45681 bp, 29 predicted proteins | sample ArcticOcean_MG_C_4_FD_87039 | JGI IMG/M metagenome (GOLD analysis project Ga0114996, IMG submission 87039) | Marine microbial communities from western Arctic Ocean - ArcticOcean_MG_CB4_134 | ecosystem: Environmental > Aquatic > Marine > Oceanic | place: Arctic Ocean: Canada Basin | collected... | reverse complement strand
CACTCCGCGATCCTCCCGCTCAAAAAGTTCGCGTTCCGCCACTTCGCGACAAATCCCGCCCCGACCCCGGCGCCACCCCAGCACGCAACCCGATACAGTGCTACAACCTTTTTTCGACAGCCCTCAAGCCCGGTGGCGGTATACTTCAATCGGCCGCTCGCCAAACAACATCACCCGCCCTGGTAAGGTTACTCATGAGCGATTTCGCTGATTTCAATGCGACCACGGAGACCCATGATGAACCGCTCGCTTCGTTTGCTGAACCGTTAACCGGGAAGCGGCCGCTGGTGGTTGATGTCCGCAATTTGTGGGTCCGCTACGGACGTACGACCGCAGTCAAAGGCATCGATCTGCAGATTCCGAAAGGCGAGGTGTATGGCTTCATCGGGCCAAACGGTGCCGGTAAGTCATCAACGATTAAGGTGCTGGCGACCCTGCTCCGTAATTTCGAGGGCACGGCCCGCGTGAACGGCATCGACGTTCGACTGGACCCCACCGCAGTGCGCGAGCAGATGGGTTACGTACCAGACTTCTTCGGCGTCTACGAAGACCTGACGTCACGCGAGTATCTGCATTTCTTCGCGGCCGCGTATCGAATCGAGCGGTCCAAACGAGATGCGATTGTCAGCGACGTGCTGGAACTGACGGACCTGACGAACAAGATCGACGCGCAGGTCGACACGCTGTCTCGCGGCATGAAACAGCGGCTGTCGCTGGCGCGAGTATTGTTGCACGATCCGGAACTCCTGCTGCTTGACGAACCGACCAGCGGCCTGGATCCACGTGCCCGGATTGAAGTCCGCGAACTGCTCATTGCCCTGACCGAAATGGGAAAGACCATCCTGATTTCGAGTCACATTCTGCACGAGCTGTCGCACCTGTGTACGCGGATCGGCATCATCGAAGCCGGAGAAATGGTCGCTCAGGGGACGATGGACGACATCTATCACAAGCTTTCGCTGTTGCGAATCGTCCACGTTCAGCTCGGGAATTCCAGTCCGGAGCTGCTGGATAAAATCCGAGCCATCCCAGGCGTCGAAGAGGTCGAGGAGCAGGTCGACCGTATCGCTCTGCGACTGCATGAGGATCAGGTCTCCATCGAGGACCTGCATCAGGCCATGTACGAAACCGGCGCGAGAATCCGTATGTTCCAGCCCGAGGCGATGGACATGGAAACCGCATTCATGAAACTGACCGAAGGCAAGACTGCCTGACTTCTAGATCATTGACGATCCGCTGAATCCGCGTTTCTCCGCGTCCCATTTTCCACTTCACCACCGACGGCTGAGCGACCATGACTGATTCCGAACCCGGCCGAATTTACCTGGACGCAAACGCCACAACGCGACCGTTTCCCGAAGTGATCGAAACAGTCGCCCATCACCTGCGTCTAAGCTACGCAAACCCGGGCAGCCGGCATGCCGAGGGACGTCGGGCGCGTCGCGTGCTGGACGAGTCTCGGGAGAAGATTGCCGCTTTACTTGGTGCCAGCCCGGATGAGGTGATCTTCACCAGCGGTGGTACCGAAGCCAGCAACATGGCCATCTTCGGCTTCGCACAGACATCGCCAGGTTCGATTGCTCTGACAGTGGGCGAGCATCCCGCCACGCTGGAGTCGTGTCAGTCGCTCGTGCAGCGCGGCTGGTCGCTGCACAATCTCTCCGTTGATTCTGATGGGCGGCTGATTGAAGAGCAGTTTGTCGATCTGCCCTGGGAAGAGCTGAAACTGGTCACACTGATTCTCGCTCACAACGAAACGGGCGTGGTTCAGGATGTCGCACCACTGGCGCGGCTGTGCTGGGAACGCAGCGTGCCATTTCATGTTGACGCCGTGCAGGCCGTGGGAAAGATCCCAATCCGGTTCGGTGAGCTGAGTGCCACGTCGTTGTGTCTGGGAGCTCACAAGTTTCACGGTCCACGCGGAATCGGAGCACTGCTGTTGCGGCATGGTGTGAAACTGGCCCCGTTTCAGTTCGGTGGCCATCAGGAGGCAGGGCGTCGGCCCGGCACGGAACTTGTCGCGCTGGCCGCGGGAATGGCCCGTGCCCTGGAGCTCTGCTGCGAAGATCTGGACACGCGCGTCGCGAAGCTCCGCGCCATGCGCGATCAACTTGAAGCAGGGCTGCGCGAGACGTGCGAACCAGTTGTCGTCAACGGGTCGCCTGAACATCGTCTGCCGAACACGCTCAATATCTCGTTCCCGGGCCTCGCAGGTGACGCTTTGCTGGTGGCTCTCGACCTGGATGGCATCGCGTGCTCGCTGGGCAGTACCTGCGCCAGCGGCTCCGCAGAACCGGCACCAGTGCTGGTTGCCATGGGATGCGGTGAGGACGTCTACAAGTCCGCAGTCCGACTCTCGCTCAGCAGCGACAACGATCCGGCCGAGATCACGGAAGCCGTGCGCCGAATTTCAGCGGTCGTGCGACGCCTGCGGGAGCAGGCCGAGTCAACAGAAGAGAAATGACATGCCGATCGGCGCACGAAAAACGGCCCGGCTCTCGTGAGATTGCCGGGCCGTTCAACTTTTCCGTCAATTAAAAACTCGCCGTGACTGCACCAGCCTACTGGAAGCGACGCAGAGCGTAGCTCGCTCCTCTCCAGGCTGAGAGTTGCCGTTTGTTCGTGCGTAGTGCCTGCTCGTATTCGCTGGCGGCCTGTTGGGTTTGTCCACTCTGCAGAAGGTGTTCGGCAATGAAGAAGCGCGCCTCACACAACTGGGCCGCTTCAACGTCCGGGTCACGCTTATCGACGCGGGCGACCAGGTCGGCCCCGGTGATGTCTCCCACGTGGAACAGGACCAGCCAGTCGATCCAGTCACGTTCCTTTTCTGTTCTGCTTCGACTGCTCTGAGCGATGCCCGCAGCCTGCGGTGTTTTGCCGAGTCGAACGAGTGTCCATGTACGCCACGGGTTGATGAAGCGAGCTGCTGGCTCCAGAGCAATGACCTGATTGAATTCGGCCAGGGCCGTGTCGTAGTCCTTACCGAAGTAGGCGGCGAAGCCGGCGTCGGCATGCGCGAAGGCGTTACCAGGTGACTGCCGGATCACATTCTGGTACTCACCCAGTGCCTTCTGCCATTGTCCCTGCATGAGCTGCGCAGTGGCCATGAAACCTCGCACGCCAGGTTGGCTCGGGTTGAGCCGCAGCGAGGCCGCGAAGTCTGCCTCGGCTTCCTTGTGGCGTCCGGCTTCCAGTAGAGCGTAGCCGCGATTCGTCACCGCAATGTAGTACTTCGGGTTCTTCTGGATCGCCAGGTTGAAACTGCGAACGGCATCCGGGTAGTTCTTCTGCGACTGGTAAAACATGCCCTGGTTGTTGTAGACCAGCGGCTCGTTTGGAAAGACGCGCGCGGCTTCGGCGTAGACCTTGATCACATCCTCCGGACGTTTGGCTTCGGCATAACCGTCGGCCATCGCCATGTAGGATGCGATGTTTTTGGGGTTCGCAATGACCGACGCCCGGTAGTCGCTAATCGACTCGGCCAGTTTTCCGGCCGCGGCGTTGGCCAGCCCGCGCTGGTACTGCACATTGGACTTCTGCTCCGGCGTGATCGACTTCTGCTCCAGAAGCTGCGTGGCAATGCCAACCGCCACTCCCGCGTGACTGGCCTGTCCCTCGACCGTGGTCAGGCAGGTCATGCCGTAGAGGTACGGCAGGTAGTAGTTGAACTCGGGCTTCGAGGCGACGGTGATGGCCTGACGTGCATCGGCGATGCCGGCACGGATCATTCCGCCATCCTCGCTGACCAGGCCGTGTTCAATGCGTGCGCTGCCGCGCAGATGCAGAGCAATATTGTCCTGCAGGTTGGCTTGGAGAATCGACGAACACGTTTGAATGACCGTCCCCCAGTCTCCCAGCTCGTAAGCCTGCGACGCTTTCTGTCGCTGTGCTTCGTGAGCGGGACTCGGGTCGGCAAACACGGGTGCCGCAAACATCGGCAGCAACAATGCCACAACAGCAATGCGAATCCTCATACGTGGAATCCTTTCCGGGGTTGAGGGATCCCTTCCGGGCCTCAGGGGCAGCGGCCAACAGCGGCGGCTAAAATCAGCCGGCTGAATGGCCCAGACAGTCGGTGTGTGCAGTGAGTAACGTCCATGTACTGGTCGATCCCTGACCGACCGGCCCGGGACTATACCCTCGGACGCAGATCCGGCAAATACGTGTTCCGACTGCTGCAGAATCAGGACTCAGGGGCTATTCTGGCGGAAATGGGCTGTGCTTCAGCCGAAGAAAATACACGCATCAGTGTGAGACAATGTTTCATCATCTGGGAATCTTTCTGCAGGTCTGCGTTCTGACGATTCTGCCCTGTCTGATCCTGTACCAGTTGCAGTTCTCGATTAACCTGGGGCTGATGCCGGCCTGTACCGTGGGCGGCATTCTGCTGTTCTGGCTGGGCACCATGCTGCGTGAAAAAGCGTAGCGAACGACTGGACGTGAGCATGCCGAATCGCCGGGTATCACTGGTCGCGGGACTCCTGATCGCCTCGGGATTGCTGACTGTTGCTGAAACAGCCGCGGCACAGGATCCCGTGCAATTCCGCCGCCTCGTCTCCGTTGGTGTAGAACCGCAGGTCGTCAAGATTCTCGAAACCGCTCAGGAACACATTCGCGAAGGCCAGTGGGAGCAGGCCATTCCCATTCTGCAGGAGCTGATCGAAACGGGCAGCGATTCGCTGATTCCGCTTGAGCCAGGTCGATTCGGAAATGTGGCGCAGTACTGCCACCTGTTGATCTCGTACATGTCACCAGCCGGCCTGGCCGAGTATCGCAACCGCATTGATGGACAGGCGGCCGAGTGGCTTGCGGACGGACAGGCAAACCTGGACGAAGTTCCATTGCGACGGATTGTCGAACGGGCCTTCAACAGTTCATCCGGCGACGACGCATTATGGCTTTTGGGCGAGCTGGCGTTTGAACGGGGCCAGTACGCTCAGGCCCGGCAGCAGTGGCAACTCCTTGTGCCACCTCGCCCGACAACGGCGGACGGACCTGAGGCGGACGAAGCACCGGTGTACCTCACGTATGCCAACCCGGACATTGAAGCCGCAAGTGTTATGGCGAGACTGGTTCTGTGCAGCATCTTCGAAGGAGATGCGCGCCGCGCGGAACTCGAACTGACGGTCTTCCAAACCTTGCATCCGGACGCCGAGGGTAGCCTGGCGGGCCAGTCTGGAAAGCTCGCCGATCTGTTGACGACACTTTTCGAAGAAGGTCGGGAATGGCCCTCTGTTCGTACGGATGCCTTTCGAAATCCGACGTTTGCCGCTCAACCGAACCGCAGTCCATCACCAGTCGGTGAGCCAGTCATCAACGACGTGGCGTGGCAGAACATCTCCATTCCAGCAGCACGGTTGAAAGGTCCGGCCGGACGTGCAGACACGCTCAGTCTGTTCCCATTGGTTCACGACCGGACACTGTTCGTGTCGAATTCGGGTTCGGTATTTGCGTTCGATCTGACCACCGGCCGTCCGAAATGGCCGATCGATGACGACAACTCGGGCGAGATCATGACCAGCCTGCTGCACGGACCGGTCATGTCCGACCTGCCGTCTTCCGGCATACCGCGGTACACAATGACCGTCAGTGACGGACGTTTGTACGCGCGGATGGGTCTGCCATTCACGCGTCGCTCCGTCCACGAAGGCAGTTCTTATACGGAACTTGTCGGCGTCGATCTGGCTCGTCAGGGAGACGTCACCTTTCGTGTCACACCGGATGTCCTCGACAACCTCACCGATTCACCCGAGGCCACTCAGTGGAGTTTCGAAGGTTCACCGGTTGTGTCCGACGGTCGTGTTTATGCGACGGCTCGACGCGGTACGCCCGAAGACGAAACAGCCGTCGTCTGTTTCGATGCCGAGACCAGTCAGTTGATCTGGAAGCGTCGCGTTTGCGTGAATGTCCGAAACGTGCCCGACCACTACAACCTGGTCGGGCACCAACTGCTGACTCTGGGAGACGGTCGGCTGTTCCTGAACACGGGCACTGGAGCAATCGCAGCGCTGGATGCCGTGACCGGCCGGATTTTGTGGGTGATCACCTGGCCGACACGCAGCGATGAGACGTACGACGAGGAAAGTAATCCACAGCGGCATGGGCTGGTCCCTGGTCTGTATCACCGTGGGATTCTTTATGCGGTGACGGAGGCCAACGAGCTGTTCGCACTCGATGCGACGACGGGCCAGCCAACGTGGCAGCGTCAGATTCGAGATCAAATTCTGCATCTGCTGGGGATCGTGGATGGTCGGCTGATTCTGAGTGGTAACTCGCTGTGGGCGTTGGATATCCACACCGGCGAAAATGCCTGGGCATCGCAGGCGCGACTTGGGTTCGAGGACCCGGATGGATTCGGTTATGGCCGCGGAGTCGTCACTGAACAGTCCGTCTTCTGGCCATTGCGTGATGAGATTCTGCGAATTGACCATCGAACTGGCGAGATCACACGTCGTATCCCACTCCGACAAGCTTACGGACTGCAGGGTGGCAATCTGCTGATCTCCGGCAACTATCTTGTCATCGCTCAGGCGGATCGGCTCGATGCACTTGCAGACGTGACGCAGCCGGTTGACGGCTCGCTGCCGGAACCTGACGAAATCAACCAGCCGGATTCCGCTCCGTCTTCCGATGAGCCAGAGCAGGAGCGGGTTGGTAGCGACTCGACGACAGCAGTTGTTGTCCCGCCACCCTGGCCGGTCCGACGTGTCTGGAAACACAAAATCGACCCGGACACCGTCGTGAGCCATCCCGTCAATCAGATTTCGGGCGAGCCCACGACGGGCATTCTGACACAGCGAAACGGTCAAACGCGGTTCATCGAGGGCCGCAATGGTCGAACGTTCTGGACCGTGAATTCCAGTGAGAGACTGATCTGGTCGGCCTGTCATGCGAGACACATGCTGCTGGCGTCCACTCAGCAGCTCGAATCGCGAAACCTGTTGACTGGCCAACTGGAGTGGCGGATCAATCCGGAGTCCGGCCGCTTTCAACGGTTTCGGCTGCCGGCCGACGATTCATCAGCGGGCAATCATCAACTGATCGCTCTGGCAGACACCGGGGTCACAGCAATCGATCTGCAGTCGGGGCAGCGAGCCTGGCAATGGCCCCCAACGGGCCGCCGCTGGACTGTGTCCAACTCGGCAGCGTTCGGCCAGCGTGAAAGCTGGGTGGCTGACCGCTCCGCGCTGTTGATCCGGCCGGCAGATTCCACGGAGTATTCGCTGCTCAGCCTTCCCCACGGTCACCGAGTCCGGCATGGGGCATTGCCGTTCGATGTCGATCGTCCGGTTTCCTTCGTACCGGTTTCCGGTGGGACAGGGCGGGCTTTGATTGGCATCGCGAACATGAATAGCGTGCGACTGACGCGGCTCGCGGAACTCGGTCCCGAATGGACACAGCGGGCGACGTCACAGGCACACGGCGCTCCGCGCGTTCTGACATCCAACAACGTGATCGTCGTGATTGAGGATGCGCAGTTCGCCATTCGCAGAGAACTAGCGACAGGCAACGTTCTCTGGAGACGTTCCCTCGGCCCCTTGCCGCTGGACGATGTGAACAACGAATCCGTTCTCACACCGGATGTGCTTCTGGCTGTATCCGACGGCACCCTTCGGTGCTTTTCGCTCCAGCACGGAGATTTGCTGTGGCGACGACATGTGGGAACCGGACCCTGGTGTATCCGTGCGGCAGGCAATGGCTGCGTGATTTGTCGGCCAGCGGGCGTTGGTGCGAGATCAACTGAACTGGTAGCCGGGGCGAGTCCCCAGCCGCGACAGTCACGCATTTCCGTCTGTGACATTTCCAATGGGAATCTCATTCAGCGCCTCGCTATTGATCCGCACACGGACCTGATCGACGCTCATGCTGGCAGTAACTTCTACTGTCTCCGAACGACGGACACGCTGCTCGGCTTTGTCCCCTTCGTCACCACATCGGCGGATTGATCCACGTATTCGGCAACGCCGCCACACCGGACGTGAAGCGGAACCCAAACGCAAACTCGATCTGTAGCCTCGCGAGTCCGACCCGGCACTCACTTCTTCGGATTCAGCTCGAGAAGTTTGACGTTGCGATACCAGACCTTGTGGCCGTGGTCCTGGAATCCGAGATAGCCGGACCGGGCGAAGTCTTTCACGGCTCGTGGCTTACCATTCAGCTTGAACTTGTGCTTCTTTCCATCCGGACACAGACCCGGCTCGTCGTAGTCGTTGCAGTTCAGTTCGCAGACCTTCTTGCCGTTCAGCGTCACGCTGATTTCCGGCCCTTTGCAACCAATCTCCAGTGTGTTCCATTCGCCGGTGGGTTTGCCTGTGTTCTTTGTCGTGGCCGCGAGATCATAGATGGCCCCCATTTCGTGTTTGCCAATTCGGTCTCCGCCCATCACCTGAATCTCGAAGCCGGTATGCACGGGGTTCTTCAGGTCCTCGACACGAAAGAACACGCCCGAATTGCAACGTTCATCTTCCCAGCGGACGTCACACTTGAGGATGAAATCGCCAACCGGATCCTCGTGAACGACCAGGTAGCCGCCGGACTTGAAGGGGACGATCGAACCACTCTCGACCGGCGTTGCAACCGGCTTGCCATTGCTGCATTTCCAGCCGGTCAGGTCTTTGCCATTGAACAGCAGTTTCCAGCCGGCAGACTTTTCAGAGTCGGAGAGTGCGTTTTCGGCCGCATCGACGTTGAGGCTCGCAGTCAGGATGGCAATGGCAGAAACAACAAGTGAAGCTCGCATCGGGGGTTCCTCGCGAAGGCAGACAATCGGGGTGACACCAAGGGGGTGAGTCCAGATTATTCCTTCGCGAGCCCTCAACTGCGAGTGAGGCGGTCTCGGCAGGGACGCAGTGCGATGCGACGGCTCGATCAGAACTGGCCGAGTTCGTTCCCGTCGTCGCGATTCGCGAGGTTGGTCAGAATCAGAAAGTCCACGCCTTCCTGCAGAAAGCGGACGCTGCCATCAGCCAGCAGAATGTTCGCGCCTCCCGTGTGCGTCGACTGAATCGGACGGTTCGAACCGTCCTGCGGGCCAAGCCCCATGGCTGGCGCCGCGTAGCTGGTCGCGTCACGGAAGTTGACTGGATAGCGGACCGTTGTGATGTTCCATGTCTGGTAATTGGTGCAGAACCAGGTGCCGTCTCCAGGTATTCCTGGTCCGGTTGTTCCGACCCAGGCACCGTGAGAATTGGAACTCCGCAAATCGACCAGACGGCCGTCGCGTGTCCGCGAGAACTGCGACTGCTCGGCGACCATCATTGTGTTCGTTGAACCATCTTTGATATCGCTGATGCTGATGCTGTCATTGGGAATCAAGACACCGGAACTGGACATGATGCCCTTGTATGTCGGCTCGGATTTCGGATTGGCTCGGCCATTTTGCCTCGCCGCTCCCGAAATTCCCACGTAGTTGGTCATCAGAACTCCGCTGGGGGCAGCCTGCTTGTTGTCCGTGAGTTCGTCCATTGTCGACGACGGGCAGATGTAGACGGGCACACGAAGTCCATCGAACAGTTGTCCATTGGGATTACCCGGATTATCCATATTGCCGACTCCGCCGGGCGCGTTTTCGTCGATCTGTGCATACAGGTTTCCCTGCTCGACGCCGGGTAGCAAGGCGACAAGGAAGGACTGACCCAGGTCGTTTCTCCGAGCGGTTCCCGCAGTGACACTGTGCATCGCTCCGATGGGGAACGAACGCCACGGATCGTGATAATTATGGAGCGCCAGCCCGATCTGTTTCAGATGGTTCACACACTGTGCCCGACGAGCCGCCTCTCGGGCGCTCTGCACGGCCGGCATGAGAAGGGCCACGAGAATCCCGATGATCGCAATGACGACCAGCAACTCGACAAGCGTGAATCCGCGCCGTCGTGTAGCGGAACTCTTATTTCCCAATGAGCGGCAGCGAATGGAATTTGAGCGGTGGTCTGAACTGATCACGGAGTTTGACCCATCACGATGCATACGAATCTCCTCGAATTCGAGTGCTGGTCACAGTCAGCAGTACATCAAAGTCGCGACATCATTTCAACACGAGGCCGACAATCCCGGTCCGGATTGATGCCAGATGCACGGATCTGACAGCTCATACGCGTAGCCTTGAGGTCGTCGCCAGTTGTGCCTGTACCCGGCAACCGATTACGTCTTGCACGACATTGCACAAAAAAACCGCGACAGTCCGAAAGGTGCGGACCGCCGCGGCTGGGTTTCACATGTCCTGGCAACTCGCGCCGCCAGGTGGATCGTCGAATTATGTGCGGCGAACGCGACGACGGACGTCGGTTTCCAGCACACCAAAAGCCTGCTCATGACGCTGCAGGGCCATCGACAGGGCACTCAACAGTCGCTTGGCGGTGAAGTGGTTCATGATGATCCGCTGCCCAACTGGAACCGTGACTTCGCCAGTCGCGTAGGGGTTCGGGTTCAGGCCCAGATCCAGAATCAGCTCTTCCGGCGTGCTCGACACACGGCAGAAGTTGGCGTAGCCGGCGTGGACATTGCTGTCGTCAACCGTCAGCGTCTGCTGCTGGCCTTCAGCCACCGGGGCGGCCTCAACCGGCGCTTCCACGGTTGCTGTTGCGCCAGCTTCTTCGGTGATCTCGGTCGTCTGTTCGTCTTTCTTGGCCACGTGCTTTGCTCCCTGTTACTCACATGCTCGTGCAGAGCTGAAATCGGCTCCGCCGTCCGGTCACAGATGACACACTGCAACGAACCACAGACAACGGTGCGGGGAAATTAACCTCGGTCCTTGAAATGGATCAACACCAGTTCCGGTACTTTTCATCCTTCAGGAACGAGAGCCTCTCCTACTCCGTAAGCTGGGGAAGACGGGGTAACAATCCGGCCGGCTTGTTGTCTTCACCCAGTCACTTATCCATATGGACGCCTCACGTACGCCACAGTTCCCGATGAGTTGCAAGGGATTCCCGAGATTCCGTGGACGCTGCCCATCGCCGGTATTCGATCGCGTGGTATGTGCCCGAGACTGATTTGGCGGAGGTTCTACTGACGTGCCCTTGGTTGAGGATTCCAGTTGGCCCGTTTTCGCGAGGCTGAGTCGCACACGTTTGGCCACGGGATCGAAATCTGGCAACTTCGAGCAAATAGTTCGCGAGGTTCGGCGAATCCAGGTCAGTTGCCGTGACAACGAGGGATGCCCCGTGGCCCTGTGAACAGAAACGGGTGTAATCACCTCGCCAGATCATCCTGGCTGGCGTACTCTGTATCTCTTCTGAGACCAATTCGAAGGAGTTTCTGGATGGACAACCCAACTCCCGTACCGTCGGCCACGCGACTGAGAATGTCATTGGCTGCATGTGCTCTGGTTGTCGCGACTTCAGCCGCCGACCCGTCAACTCAGGCAGCAGGTGGTGCGTGTGCCGCCGTGACTGCGGCCGCGAGGGTGTCACAGGCGGACTTGCTCCGCAAGATCGAGGCTTATTGCACTCGGAGCTGGCAGAATGCAGGCATCGCCCGGCAGGACTGGGCCGATTGCACTAACGACGTGTTTGCACGTCTGCTGCAACGCCTCGGACAGGAGGGTCTACAACGTGCCATTGAAGACCGAGAGTCTGAACATCGCCGCGAACTGAATCGGTCGATCTGGACGATGGCTCAACGCTGGCGTCGTTCACCGCGACTGTCGCCGCTCGCGAGTGATGACGCCGGTCCAACCGAACACGATCCATGGCCGGCAAAGATGGAAGCGCTCTCACAGGTCCGCTCGGCAATCGACTCTGATGAGACACGGCTGAGTCCGACGCAACGGGACATTGTTACCCGCTGGTCCGATGGCGAATCAATCAGTTCAATCGCCGACACTCTGGACCTCAGCCCAGCCCGCGTCAGTGACGAAAAATACAAGGCGATTCAGAAGCTGCGGCGCCATTTCGGCTGCGATGCGAGCGTCTGAGACAACATCGATTGTGTGGTCAGGCATTCCGTTCGACGGGCATATTTACCGCTTCCGCTGGCGGTAGTACTTCATCCCGGGGATAAAGAAGCTGAGTCCCGATACGACGCCATAGACTGAAATGCTCACGTCTGGCAGTGTCGTTCGCGGAATGATGGCCATGACGGCTCCCGTCAGGAACAGAGCCGCAGCCTGAAAGTAGAAGCGACCGTTGAGCAGACTTGCTTTGACCAGGAAGACCATGCCGCTGACGAGTGCGATGACTGGCGACAGTTTGAGCACCGGCAAATCGAGCATCCACTCGACGAAGTACAGCAGCATGCTGGCAATCATGCTGCCTGCCCAGACATGCACAATCTGACGCTCGATAAACGTGACCGGGCCGGCACGTCGCCTCAGGCTGTAAAAGATCGCCGCCCAGATGCTCAAACCGACGCACCACAGTCCCAGATAGGGCCACCGCGACGGATTGCTGTTGGCCGCATCTCGCCACTGCAGGAGATTTGTGACAACGCACAGCGACAGCACGACCAGACTGTGCCACATCCACAATACGCCCCAGTTCTCAAGCACTGCCGCGTGATGCGTTTCCCGGAACACCCGGCTCAGCACTTGCGTAAACTGTGACGACCTCGCGGAAACCGGCTCGTTTCTGAGCCATGCTTCCAGATCATCCGCCAGCTCCGCCGCATCCGCATAGCGCAGGTCAGTCGGCTTCTGCAGGCACTTCAGCGCGACCATTTCCAGGTCCGGGTCGGCCTGCGGATTCAGAACTCGCGGCGGTACAGGTTCCTGCTCCAACACCATCAGGATGGTGTCCACGGGCGAGGCCGCCTGAAAGGGCGGACGTCCGGTCAGCATCGCGTACAGAATCGATCCCAGACTGTAGACATCGGTCGCCGGCCCGATCTCGCCTCGTTGACCCGCCGCCTGCTCCGGAGCCATGTAGCTGGGCGTGCCGATCGCCGCTCCGGTATCGGTCAGTGACATGTGCTCGCCGGAGTGGTCATCCCGTTCCGAGTCACCCGTCGGAGTCATCCGTTTGGCGAGACCGAAGTCTGTCACAAACGGCCGACCGGTTGGATCGATGAGAATGTTGGATGGCTTGAGGTCGCGGTGCAGGACCCCGTTGCGATGCGCCTCAGCCACGGCCCGACAGACGGGAGCCAGCAGACTGGCGGCGTCGCGCGGAGTCAACGGACCGTCAGCCAGCTTTTGCGACAACGTGGTCCCTTCGACGAGCTGCATGCTGAAGTACGGCTGCCCATCGCGTTCGCCGACTTCGTAAACCGGCACGATGTTCGGGTGACTGATACGAGCGGCCGACTCGGCCTCCACGCGGAATCGCGCGATGTCGCTACCCGACGCCAGTGCCCCGCGCAGAATCATCTTCACGGCGACGGGGCGGTCGAGGCTGATCTGACGGGCGCGGTAAACAACGCCCATCCCACCGCGTCCAATTTCGGCGAGGGGTTCGTAGTCACCGAAGGCCGGTGGTACATGAGCGGTCCGGATGGGCGCTGCATCTGCGGCATCCAGCGTGGCATGGCCAATCAAGTCAGCATCGAAACTTCCGAAGTCATCGGCGAGCATCATCGTCGCCCAGAGTTCCCGAAGTTCCTGTTCAAGATCGGGATTGTCGCGCGCGAGCGATTCGAGATCGACACCACCACCAGACGCATTCGCATTCGCGAGCTGGTCGAGCAGCATGGCGAGACGTTCGTCGCGATCCATCGGCGGTCTTTCAGGCATCGCGAAATCGTAACCACATCACGGTAAAAAATGGTCACATGGCGAATGGCTCAGCGGGCGGGATTTCCTTCTGCAGCAACTCGTTCATCGCAAAGAGGGCCGGCATGCCGCCCGTATGCACAAAAACGATGTTCTGATCCCGTGAGAAGTCTCCACGGCGGATGTGATCAATCAGCCCGGCCATGGCTTTGCCCGAGTAAATTGGATCGAGCAGGATTGCCTCGGTACGTGCGACAAGTCGCAGTGCTTCAAGACAGGCCGAACCGGGAATGCCATAGCCAGGACCGATGTAGTCTTCGGACAGGCTTATGTCAGTCGCTTCCAGTCGATGAGGGATACTCATGCGACCGGCAGCCCCGTTCGCGATGCGAGCTGTGTACTCGGCCGTATCCCACGGCCAGTCGATCGGAGCCATGCTGTGTACTGGAGTGTCCAGGCCAAGAGCCGCCGCTCCCAGCGCCAGCCCTGCACCAGTTGAGCCGGCCGCCGCGACGTAGATGTCTGAAGGTTCGAAACCGGCCTCCGTCGATTGCTCGACGATTTCCAGAAGACAGGGCACATAGCCGATGGCCGCGATTTCCGTGACTTCGTGCTCATTCCAGAAGAACGGTCGACGGCCCTTCTCTCGAAGTTCAGCCGCCCGACTGGCGATCAGCGCGTTCAGTTCGTGACCAAGGGGAACGTCCACGATTTCAATCGTCGCACCCAGCAAATGGTCAAGCAGCAGGTTCCCCTGCATGTCGTCGCTGGAACTGTGAGCCCGGCTGAGAATCAAGTGAATGGGCAATCCGGCTCGGGCACAGGCGGCGGCCGTCTGGCGACAGTTATTACTTTGGACTCCGGCGCCCCAGACAAAACAGTCGGCTCCCTGGGCGAGTGCTTCGCCCAGTAGAAACTCGTTATGCCGCGTCTTGTTGCCGCCCAGCGCCAGCCCCGTGCAGTCGTCCCGTTTGATCCACAGCGTCGGGCCGCCCAGACGCTCCGACAGGTTTCGCATCGGCTCCAGCGGAGTGGGCAGGTGCCCGAGTCGATACCGCGGAACTCGATCGACCGCCTGCCAGAGTTCGCCTCGAGAGATCGGGCGTCCGGTGGGCATTACGTTGACTCCTTTTTCCCGGCCTTCCGTTCAAACACAACGATGTGCTGCCAGGGAAGGACGCGAATGGTCTCGACAAACTTCAAACCGAACTCCGACTGGCTGGCCTCTTTCTTGACTTGAGCTTCCGTCATCTTGTGGACCAGTTTGATTGGCACACTGGAGTCTTCCTTACGGTACTCGACCCAGGCAATCCGCCCGCCCGGCTTCAGTGACTTCGCGAGTTCCGCTGTCATCTCGTAGGGGAACGAGAATTCGTGATACACGTCGACCATGACGATCAGATCGACCGTGCCTGGCTTGAGCTTCGGTGACTTTTCGTGGCTCTTGATGGGCACGATGTTCTCGATGCCGGCGCGTTCACAATTCTTCTTGAGCCGATCAAGCATCTCCTGCTGGATGTCAACAGCCAGGACTTTCCCTTCGGGAGAAATCTCACGCGCCATCATCATCGAGATAACTCCGCTGCCGGCACCAATGTCGGCAACCACCATCCCAGGCTTCAGTTTCAGCGACTTGATGAGCAGCGACAGCTTCTCTTCCTTCTCGCGGCTCACGCGTTCGAGCCAGTCGGCGGCGACAAAGCCCATGACGTGAGCGATTTCGCGACCCATGTAGAACTTACCGATGCCGTTCGGGTCGTGAATCCGGCGGGTTGTGTAACGGGTCTTTTCGCCTTCGTCGGTGCCAGCTGGTTTCTCCTCCTGCGCCACCAACGGCGAAACCACGATTGCGAACAGGCAGGCCATGCAGATACGCGAGCGATTGTTCTTCGCCATGATGATCTCCATCACTCTTCGTGAGAGCTGTTGCCCGTCCGGTCCATAATGCTCTGCCAGTCTTCGCGTGACAGGACGCGGGCTTCGTCAGGCAGCATAACTGGAATGCCATCCTGGATGTCAAACTGCAGTCGGCAGTCCGGGTCGACGCAGACCAGTGTGTCGCCGTCCGCCACCAGAGCAGAACGAGACTTCGGGCAACACCGAAACCGGCCTTCGAGATCGAACGAATGAGATGACATTAAAAGCCGCGTGCAGCGCGGATGTCATCGAAATTCCGAATGCTGTAATCAATGCCCACGTAATCGAGCACCGAGCACAGAGCTCGCACGGCAACGCCCATTCCATCAGGACCGCTGAAACCGCCGAACTGTCCCCCGCCCTTCAGATGCGGCTCGGTTTCCAGGAAGAATCCCGGCACGCCGAGTTTTTTCATCTTCTTGTCGAGCTTCGGCAGATGCTCACGCAGTTCCCGCAGTACAGCATCGTGTCCGGCGTCGCCGACGTCGGCCGGCACAAAGTTCTTGAGACGCTCTTCGTCAACCGCCCCGGACCAGTTCAGCCGGCGGTCGATGGCGTAGTCTTTGATATGCATCCAGCCGAGGTACGGCAGCATGTCGAGAAACTCGGAGAAGCACTGCAGCCGGTCCTTATTCTGAGCAGCGATGTTTCCACCGTCATAAATCAGAACCATGTTCGGATGCTTCAGCTTCTTCGCGATGGCCGCCAGCAGTGGCCCCGTTTCACCGACGAGATTCGGCTCGATCTCCAGTCCGTAAACAAGCCCTTCGGCGGCGCACGCATCGACGATCTGACCAATCTGATCGGCCGCGTGAGCCACGTGATCTTCCGGCTTCGAGCCGATTGGATGATAGAAAGAGAAGCCGCGAACGAGTTTCGTCCCCAGTCCGTGTGCGGCCCGAATGGTGTTGGCTACCTCAGTCTTGAGGTACTTGTCCATCGCGATGAACTTATTGTGCGAGCCATCGTCAACGTTGAGCAGTTTGACCTTACCGATCCGCGCTCCGATGCTCGTCACGCTCAGACCGAATTCGTCCTGCAGCTTCGCCAGTCGCTTGAGCTTCGACTTGTTCAGGTCAACGACGTGCTCAACCGTCCCGGTTCCGTCGAGGTCGATAAATCGTGGGCTGTAGTACCTAAGCCCGATCGCGGCCAGCGCCGAGAACTGTTCCAGAGCGGTTTTTCGGTTGGCTGCTTCGTCTGCAAAAGCGCTAATCAGGATGTTGGGATTGGGCATTGCTGTCTTTCTCTGTGCGGGCCGCGAGAATCGCATGTCGGAAAGACACCACGATCACGCCTCAAGTCGGGGCGGAGTCTCGCAAACGGTTCGCGCGAACTCAAGCGGCGGCGGCGACAGAGCTGACTGAAGTACAGGAATCCGATGAGCCGACGAATTCTCGCACTCAACCCGTGGCACGGCGGAAGCCATCGCGCATTCCTCGATGGCTGGATACGACATAGCCGACACGAGTTCACCGTGCTGTCCCTGCCGCCCACGAAATGGAAATGGCGGATGCGACATGCGGCCGTGACATTCAGTCGTCAGCTTCCGGAACCACAGGCTTACGACGTCGTGTTCTGCACGGACATGCTCAATCTGGCCGAATTTCTGGGGCTGTGCTCAGCGGAATTTCGGCGATTGCCGGTGGTCATTTACTTTCACGAAAATCAGTTGACCTACCCGACCCAGCAGGAAGAAGAGCGCGATCTGCACTTTGCGTATTCGAATCTGACCACGGCCCTGGCGGCCGACGCCGTCTGGTTCAACTCAGCATTTCATCGACAGGAATTTCTGTCTGCCTTGCCACCGTTCCTGAGGCGCATGCCGGATCATCCGCACCTGGATGCGGTCTCGGGCATCGAGACGAAGTCAGCGATTCAGTCTCCGGGGATCGATCCACCCCGCCCGCGCGAGATGATACGCCGGCCAGGTCCGATTCGACTTTTGTGGACGTCGCGCTGGGAGCACGACAAGCAGCCGGAGCTGTTCTTTGCGGCACTGCGTCAATTGCTTGAGGACGGAGTCGATTTTCGACTCAGCGTGCTGGGAGAGTCTTTTCGTAATTCACCATCCTGCTTCGCTGAAGCAAAGGGCTGGTTGGCAGAACGCATCGATCATTGGGGATTCGCCACAGACCGATCGGAATATCTCCGCGTTCTGGGCGACAGCGATGTGATCGTCTCGACTGCCGGACATGAGTTCTTCGGCATCGCGGTGGTGGAAGCCGTTGCGGCGGGATGCGTCCCGCTCGTCCCCGACGCGCTGGCATATCCCGAGACGCTGGGCTCCGACTCACGCTGGTTCCACGACGGAACGCCAGCCGGAATCGCCAGGGCGATTCGGAGGCAGGCTGTCGACGGTGTGACATTACCCGATGTCAGCCGCTACTTCTGGCGACAGCGTGCCGCTGAAATGGACGATGCCATGGAAGAAGTTCGTGAAGTCCACGGAATCTGAAACGGGCACGTTATGCCCTTCGTTTGAGACTGGTGAATCGAGACGACTCGCGGATTGGATCACACCTGACTGGTCGCTCTCTGAAACACCAGATGACGGAGGCAGCTCAATGGACTTCATCGGACTCGTGAAAGACTCGTTCGAGGCAGTCGCTCACGAAGTCGGTGCGGCGTACCAGCGGATACCGGCTGACGCGACGGGCCGCGTGGATTCCGACCGTTCGGTCCGGCCAGTTTCGGCCGACTCGCGCATGTCCGACGGCGCAACCTCGGGCGATGCCCTGGCATCCGGTAACAACACGATTACGGACCCGACACCAGATACGACCATCCTCTACGGTTCGAATGCCTCAGACACGGCGAGCATCACCACTGCGGAAAGTCCTGATCAGGAGCTCCGCGAACCATCAGCGGATGCGGCCGAGATCTCCGGTCAACTGCAGTTGCTTGCAAACGTCATGCAGCAGGCAGCACTGCAGTTGTCCGCTGTCGCAGAAACCAGCTCTGACAAGAGTACGGACGAGACGCAGTCAAACGGTTTCCATGACCTTCGCGGGGAACAGGCCGAACTCAGAAAGCTCTTCGAATCGAGAATTCATTCGGACGAAGTTCAGGCACGTTCGCTTGAACGACTGCACAACGAACTGCAGGCCAGTCGCAAGCAGCTCCAGCGAGCCGAAATGGCCCCACTGCTGAAAGACATCGTGTTCTGCCACGACTTCGTCACGCGCGAACTGGAAGGCGATGACGACTCTGGCAAGCCGCTCGATAGACGCAGTTCGTTCGAAGTACTCGGGCAAATGCTGCTGGATGTGCTCTTCAAATATGACGTCGAGCCATTTCGCAGTGAGTCCGATGAGTTCGACCGTACACTGCAGCAATGTGTCAGAACAGAACACACAACCGAACCCAACAGAGACCGACGCATCGCGACGTACGGCCTGACCGGATTCCGCAGCGAAGACAGAATCATTCGTCGCGAACAGGTGACGGTCTATCGATATCGACCATCCGAATAACTCAGCGCAGAAGTCCCCTCTCCCCGTGGGGAGAGGGGACTCAATTACCACTCAGTTCATCATCAAACAGTAACGGGAGTTTCACATGGCCGACCTGACACGCGTTTTCGGAATCGACCTGGGCACGACTTACTCAGCGGTTGCCCATATCGACGAATTTGACCGACCAACAGTCGTTCCCAACGACATCAACGAACCGACAACTCCCTCGGCCGTCTACTTCGAAAGTGAAGACAATGTTGTTGTCGGCGTCGAGGCCAGGAACATGGCCGAGATCGAACCCGAGGCCGTTGTGCAGTTCGTAAAACGATTCATGGGACGCCGTGATGAGTTTCTCTTTGAGCACGACGGACGTCAGTACGAGCCCGAGGAAATCTCAGCAATCATCCTCAAGGGGCTGGTCGAGAAGGCGAGGCAGACACTCGACGATGACGTCACCGACGTCGTGATCACCGTCCCGGCCTACTTCGACGAAGCGCAACGAGTCGCAACACGCAATGCAGGAGTCATGGCCGGGCTCAACGTACTGGACATCGTCAACGAACCGATTGCCGCGGCGTTCTCTTACGGCGTCCAGAACAAAGACACGGAAGAAACAATCCTCGTGTACGACCTCGGCGGCGGCACGTTCGACGTCTCGGTTATCCGAGTCGATTCAGAAGGAGTGCGCATCCTTGTCACTGGCGGAAATCACGAACTGGGCGGCAAGGACTGGGACGACCGGCTAATCAACTGGCTCGCCACCGCATTCGAAGAGGAAAACGGCGTTAATCCGCTGACCGACCCACACGCGCACCAGGAATTACGAATGAAGGCTGAATCCGTCAAGAAGCGACTCAGCCAGAAAATGAAGGACCCGTTCACATTTTCCTTCGCCGGCAACCACAGCCGAATCGAAGTCACACGTGAGAAACTCGAAGAGATCACGGCCGATCTGCTCGACCAGACCGTGCAGGTCACAAAGGAAACGATTGAGGAACTCAAGGAGAAAGTCGGCAGCGATTCGATTCATCGAATTCTACTCGTCGGCGGCTCGAGCCTGATGCCGATGGTCAAGGAGCGAATCGATAGTGAGTTCGGTGTCGAATCCCAGATACACGACCCAGCCGAATGTGTCGCTAAAGGGGCGGCTGTATGGGCTGTCAAAGCACGCATCGACAACCTCGCTCAGTCGGTGGGATATGACACACAGACTGGTGATGGTGACAAACAAGCATTCGACGAGGTCCTCGAAGCGGAAATGGACGACCTCTCAGTCCGTGATCGCGAGTTCTATCTCGGGCTACCCGGGAAAACCGGTGGCAATGTTTCGTCGCATACGTATGGATTGCTTGCCTGGGATCAAGGTATGGAAATCGTCGTGCCTCTGATCACGCGCAACTCAGAGATTCCGTTCATACTCGAATCTCAGCCGGGCCAGTTCGGTACTGCAGAAAACAACCAGACGACGATCGAGATCGTGATGATGGAATCCGATGGTGATTCTCTTGACCCGGACGACTGCAAGGAAATTGGACGCGGGACGGTCGAGCTTCCGCCCGGAATCCCGCGCGGTTCGGAAGTAGAAATACGATTCGACTACGCCGGCGACGGCACAATGATGCTGGCCGCTCGGGAAGTGACATCAAACAGCGAGTGCGAAGTCGCAATCGTCCGCAACGGCATCATGGACCCTGACCAGGTAGTCGCTGCCGGAAACCAGCTGGCAGTCATGGTGGCCGGATAGCCGTTCTCCAGAAAAGTGTAGGCCGAAACGAGCAAACGCCGTCGTTGCCGGAACGACGGTCGCTCTTCCTTCGAATGTCGAGAACGGACTCAGGGACGAGTTCCACGGCGTTTGCGCTGCTCCGGCAGACTGTTAGCCCGCTCCGACAATTCGCCTGCAGCAGCACCCCATGCCCGCATTTGATACCAGTATCGACTACCTGGAACTGCTCGGGCTGGATCTGTCCGACGGGCAGCAGTTCGGTGTCGAACAACTGCGGAAGGCGATTCGTGACTGTCGCAAGACATGGACCGCACAGGCAGTGAACCCGCTGTATCAGCAACAGGCTCGCAGGAGTCTGGACGTGATTCGTGGATTCGAAAAACTGCTGAGTCGACCAGAGGCCCTGCATGACTACCTGAAACAGCTTGCGCAACTGCATGCTCAGAAACGGCAGCGTCAGGAACGGGAAGTCGGAAACCTACTACGAGCCGTCGTGTCGAATCGCGGATACCTCAGGACGCGACAACGAGAATTGCTGATTGAACAGGTGTCGGCCGAACAGATCTCGGTCGAAGTCGTCGACTCAGTTATCGGACGATTGGGAATTGAACTTCGATCTCCCGACCGTCTGGCCACTGGTTCGCCGGAACTGCCCTACGAGAAACCGGCGCTCGACAAAACTGTTCTGGCGCAGGTTGGAAACTGGATGAAGATTCTTGAAGTCGCTTCGTTTTATGAACTCCTCGACCAGCCCGTTTATGCACCAATAGCAACCATACGGTCGCAGGCCGAATTGCTCTTTTCAAAATGGTCACGCGTTCTGCCGAAAACGACGGAGGTCATTGCGTGGGAAAAAAGTCTGCAAGCCTGTTTGACGTGGTTAAAGGACGATGACAGCCGGGAACAATACAACCGGGCACTCTTCAACGATCGAGTGGACCGATTCGTCCGGCGTGTGGATCTCCTGCTGGCTGGAGGACAGGTAACCAGAGACGACCAGATCGAACTGACTCGCATCGGCACTCGGGAATTTGGACTGTCATCTTCGATCGTCAGCCGCTGCATTCAGGCCCGAGTTATTGTTGCTGGAGTCTCACTGGACCGGCCTGTCACGGTCACTGTCCAGATGCAGGGGCAGTGCCAGTGCATGCGATGTTACGCGTGGAGCCCGCAACAGAATGTACGCTGCTGGAGCTGCGGCGGCACGATGGCCAAACGCTGCAGCAACCCGTTCTGTCGTAAGAAGATTAACAGTGGATCGCGTGTGTGTGAGCACTGCCATCTCCGTACTGCGGAAGGCCGACGCTTCGCGACACTGTTCAGTATGGGGGATGCGGCTCTGCGACGAGCTGACTGGGAAACGGCGATACCGGCATACCGCACGGCTCGTCGTATCCTCTCGCACGAACAGCTTGATGTTCGCCTTAAGACGGCCGGCCGTATCCGCGGGCTGGTCTCAAAAGTGACGGACCTGATCGCGTCCCGAGCATTGTCGGCTGCACGTGAATCGTTGATGGAACTCGTCGAGCTGGCACCCGAAATGGAAGTCATCGGAATACCGACTTTGGAAGAAATCAGTTCACAGATCCGGCGCCTGACGTCTCATTGTCACAGCATTCCGGACCTGGACGATCCGATCGAGGCCGCCGACATGTGGTCGCGCGTTCTGGATAAATGGCGAGATTGCCGCTCGGCGTACCACAGCTTGCGATTTCTGTGTGAAGCACTGGCTCGCGACGGCGAAGCGGACGTTGCTCTGCAACATGCGAGAACATTGCTGACACTGCACCCTCAAGATGACGTACTCCGACGCTGGACAGTGAAAGTGCAAAGGTGGCAAGCAAAGCAGGTCAATTCGGGCAGCGACACTATCACGCCGTCGAACACGACACACGACGAAGGTGATCGAAACAATCATCCTCATAACGGACATAGCCACGGGAACAACGGACACTCCAACCGTGCACGAAACGGCGTGCATCGGATTGTCCTGGACCGGGCCTTCAACACACCAGCCGCGATTCATGAAAGTTAACACCGTGAATTACTGCAGAAACTGCAAACTAATGGCGAAGGCCGATGTCACAACCTGCAGCCGTTGTGGTGAACCGGTCAGTGGTTTCGGCGGTGTGAAAAACACTGGCGATCCAGACTCAGCCGCTGGGCCCGCACTGGGCCTCCAAGGTCAGGTTCAGGAGTTGGAGGCGGTTTCGCGACGAAACATCCGCAACAGCCGTTTCCTGCTGGGTGTGTGCGGCGCGATTGTTTTTGCCCTTCTGCTGACCGGGTGGCAGTTGTACTCGTCACGAGTTCTGTCGTACGCCGTACTGGAGAACGTGACGATCGGACAGGATGAAGACGCACCGAATCGCGTGCTGGTGTCATTCGACGTGGTGGAACCAGGCCAGGTCGCGTTCGACCGGCGTTCGGCGGACTCGCGAACTGAAAAGCTGGATGTCATGCCCAGTCGCGGGCCGGTAACACTCTCGTGGGCCTGGCCGTCGCATGAGAGCATCGACTTTCGCGTCGTCTATCGAGGCGGCCTGCTGCGGACTGCGGAGCAGAAAGTGCTCACCGTGGGCAAAGTCAGCAACGCTGTGGATATTGTCTTTCTGATGGACTCCACTCGCAGCATGACTCCCTTTATTGATGCGCTGAAGCAGAACTGTATCGACTTCGCGGAAATCGTCAGTCGCGAGGGGCACGATTGTCGTTTAGGACTGGTTGGTTTTGGAGATGTGGAGCTGAATGAGCCCATCGAGGTCTTTCCACCGACGGCGGATCTTGAGCGTTTCCGTGAGCACGTTGGCGATCTCGAAGTCACTGGTGGCGGTGACAATCCTGAGAGCAGTGTGGAAGCTCTGCAACGGGCATTGACCATACCGTTCCGCGATGACGCACGCGTCTGCATGGTCCACATAACGGACGCTGGCTGTCACAACGTTGGCACACTTCCGCGAATCGCAGAACAGTTGAAAGATCGATCAATCACGACATATGTCGTTTCATCCGACGAGTTCGCGAACCTGTACACGCGGCTTTGCAATAACGGCGGGCATTTTTTCTCCATTGAGGACGCGGGATTCGAAGACATCCTCGACAACGTCGCCCGTTCGATCGTTAACGAGATCCGATACCGGCAGGGATAGAAGCCCGTTGAATGATTTGTAGGCCGACAACAAGGAGCGTTAGCGACGATGTTCCGGCCGTAGATGTCGGAAGCGTATTGAGTTGCCGGAGCTGCGTTTCACTTGTTCCGGCCTACCGTACTGACAACCGCACCTTCCGCAGTGGCCCATAAACAGGTCGATTACCACCATGAGATATTGTGCCCCGTGCCGACTTCGTTCCAAAGACGAAGATGAGACGTGTTCACGCTGCGGAGGACCGCTACGCTCACTCGGGGCGTCGCCGGGACAACCGTCAGTGAACGGAACAAAGCCTTCAGAATCGAGACAGAATCGGAATGCGGCGTCATCCGGCAGGTCGAGCGGGCCGCGCTCAACAAACACGAGCATTGAATCGCCACGTGTCACTCGAAGTACGGAAACGAACAAGCCGGACGGCGACGACAAACGACAACAAAGCCCGTCTGGCAGTGCGGCAGGCGACATCCAGTTTCAGCTCGCCGGGCTGGAGAGCACCGTACAGTCGTCGTCACGGCGTGTGCGTCTCCTGGCTGTACTGGCTGGTGTGCTTGCTCTCTCTTTCTGCGGTTGGCTGTGGTATCTGCGTCACAGCTACATCATGCAGTTTGCCGAAGTCGACCGGCTTGAAATCGTGCGGTCGGAACTTCACACAGGCAGCGCACTGGTCCGGTTTCGCCCGCTGACAGCCGGGCGAATTCAGTTTGTTCGTGAAGGGGCAGGACGGCAGGAAACGCTACTCGAACACGCGTCGGGGCCGGCTCCCGAAGGCGAATTCAAAGAATTCCACTGGACGGGGGATTCCAGCGGTACGTGGTCGATCAGCGTTCGATATCGCGAGGGGACGAAGCTCGTTGACCGCGACTGGCAGTCCGCCGATTCGCAACCAGGCACGTCGGGCGTGTTGGCCTCCACAACGTTGTATTAGACACTCTTCTCGCGTTATTGGCTTCGTTCATAGTCACATCAGAAAGACCAGCCGCCAGCAACGGAGTCATCCATGGGCCGCTTACTTCAATGCAGGACTGTTCTGGCGGTTGCACTTTCCGCAGGGCTTTTGACAGTGTCGCAGTGTGCCGCCGCGGCGATCCCTCTGCCGGGAGGCATCAAACTTGAGGAAGTCGACTTTGAGCGGCACGTCATGGCAGTCGTCGGCCGGATGGGGTGCAATAGTGGCGCGTGTCACGGTTCATTTCAGGGGCGCGGCGGGTTTCGACTGTCGTTGTTCAGCTTCGACTTCGACATGGACTACGAAGCTATCTTCGACCGGGTTGATCCAGAGGACGCGGACGCCAGTTACCTGATCGAAAAGGCGACGCTGCAGATCGAACACGGCGGCGGCCAACGATTTTCAACCGGTTCGTGGCAACATCGTGTGTTCCAGGAATGGATTGCCAGCGGTGCCGAACGACTTCCCGGCAGTGGCCGCGTCGTCGGTCTTGAAGCAGTACCGCAAACCGTTCGGTTTCGTGGGCCCGGCACGAGTGCTCAATTGAAAGTGATGGCAACATTCGCCGACGGCTCGATAGAAAACGTCACTCCGTTCTGCGACTTTCGTGTGAAAGACGATTACGTTGCCGAACTGGCCGAAGGTGGCCTGATCCGCGCGCTGTATCCCGGAGATACGTCGATTGCGATTTCCTATCTCGGTCAGATACGAGCGGCTCGCGTGCTGGTGCCATCCGACGTGCAGCCCGGCTTCATTTATCCGAAGTACGAGATCACCAGCTACGTTGATCGCGCAGTCGATTCACGGTTGCGGCAACTGAATACTGTTCCATCTTCAGTCGCTTCCGATGAGGAGTTTCTGCGACGACTCACGATCGACACCATCGGGTCTGTTCCGTCGCCGGAAGAAGTACGGACGTTTCTGGCCGACACGAGTCTGCAGAAGCGGTCCAAGAAGATCGATGAGCTACTCAATCATCCACTCCACGCAGCCTTGTGGGCGACGAAACTCAGTGACATTACCGGGAATGATACTGATTCGCTGGAGCAGCCCCGCGCGAAACGAAGTCGCATGTGGCACGACTGGCTGCGTGTCCGACTGGAACGTAATGCTGGCTGGGACGAGATTGTTCGAGGCATTCTGACGGCGACCAGTCGCGGCGATACGGACCCGCAGACGTGGGTTCGAGAAACGACCGCCAGGGAAACAGCGGCTGGATCAAGTTTTGAGTCCGATTACTCGGCACGCGACACACTGGACCTATACTGGAGTCGTCGTGGCGTCAATCTTGAGCAAATCTCGGAGCAGACAGCAGCGGCATTTCTTGGTGTCCGACTCCAATGCTGTCGATGCCATAAGCACCCTTACGACCGATGGACGCAGTCAGATTATCGGTCATTCGCGAATGCGTTCGGCCAGGTGAAATTCGGCGCATCGTCCACAGCGCAGGCTGCCATTCAGGCGGAGAATCAACGTCGAGAAGGAATGCCTCGGAATCAGCGACTGCCGCAACTTCGCGAAGTGTTTGCCGATATTGGCAATCCTCGGCGTTTGAATGATCCGAAGACGAATCGCCCTTTGCCGCCAGCAGCACCACGTGGGCCGGAGCTGGATCCGTCCGCCGACACGCGTGTCGAGTTGCTCGCGTGGATGCTTGAACCGCAGAACCCGTTCTTTGCGCGAGCGTTCGTCAATCGCGTGTGGGAGCACTACTTCGGTCGCGGCATCGTGCATCCGGTCGACGATTTCTCCGTCGGCAACCCTCCGTCGAATGAGGAACTGCTGGCAGGACTGGCTGCCGATTTCGTGCGCAACGGATACGACATTCGGCACATCGAACGAGTCGTCCTGAATTCCCGTACCTGGCAGACATCAGCGATTCCCAACGAGACCAATGTGCATGACCGCAACAACTTTGCTCGAGCATACCCGCGTCGGATGATGGCTCCGGTTGTTGTCGATGTACTGAATGCCGCACTGGGAGTTGAGCAACAGTTCCTTGCCGACGCTCCCGACGGCGAGCGAGCGATCCAGGTCGCTTCGACTCAGGTTCGCGACGGAAACCTGCGAAACACTTTTCGTATCTTTGGTCGTTCGGGCAGAAAGTCTGCCTGTGACTGCGATGGCTCGGTGGAACCGTCGCTCTCGCAAACCCTGTACATGATGACTGACGACCTGGTGATGCGGCGGATTCGAAACGGACGCATGCGACAGTTGCTGTCCGTTGGTACCCGGATGCAGCGTCTGCAAAGCGGAAGCATCCGACACGAGGAACTCGGTGAGATCCTGGACGAAATGTCTCTCGCGGTGTTCTGCCGCTATCCCACGCCCGCTGAACGGCGTCGAACGATCGAGCACGTCACGCGACGTGACGACGGCTTCGAAGCCATGGTGATGTCGTGTGGGCGATGGTGAACTCACGGGAGTTCATACTTAATCACTGATTAATCGAGCGTCTGAAAGCCTCCGAAACCCCCTCTCCCTAACCCTCTCCCCGTGGGGGAGAGGGGACCCGCCGATAAGGGCGATTAGAAATGAACACAACACCTTCACGACGAACGGCCGGCAATGTTTCTCGGCGAGGATTTCTCAGACTGGGAATGCTCGGCGGACTCGGTCTTCCCTACTCAGACATTCTAAGGCTTCGGGCCAGTGCCGCGGATGGTGATGAAGTCGCAACGACTGCGACCACAACGACTGGTACGGCTCAGAACGTAATCATGGTCTGGCTGTCCGGAGGCCCATCGACGATCGACATGTGGGATTTGAAGCCCGATGCGCCCGATGGGATTAAGGGCCCGTTTCAACCGATCGACTCGTCGGCGGATGGAATCCGGATCAGTGACAAACTGCCCCAGATGGCCGAGGTGATGGATCGGTCTACTGTAATTCGGTCGCTGGCACACAGCATTCCGGCTCACGGCCCGGGCACGGTTTACATGAATACCGGCAACAAGCCATCGCCGGCTTTGCAATATCCGTCACTGGGAGCACTGTCATCTCGATTGCTGCCTGCTCCGGCGGCAGTGCCTCCGTATGTGAATTTCAGCAACGACCGCAACGGCGGAGCAAACGCTGGATATCTTGGTCCGGCGTTTAATCCCTTTCAGGTGCAGAATGGGAATGTCCGCGGTGTAACTCTTCCGGAAGATGTGACGCTCGACGAACTGAATGACCGTGTCCGACTACTGGAGACGTTCGACTACCGATTGTCCGTACTCGACGAGGTTGCTGATGTTGTGGCCGGTATCGACCAGTTTCAGCAGAAGGCCCTCGATATTCTGCGTTCCAACAAGACCCGAAACGCATTCAATCTGGACGAGGAATCACCCGAGACGCGTCAGCGTTATGGCAACGATGGTTTAGGACAGAGCGCGCTGGCTGCGCGGCGACTCGTCGAGGCCGGAGTTCGATTCGTCACGCTTGGGACCGGCGGCTGGGACACACACGGCAACAACTTCAATAGCCTGCAGAACCGGTTGCTCCCACCGATCGACCGCTCAGTTTCGGCGTTGATTTCTGACCTGGATGATCGGGGATTACTGGACAGCACGATCGTCTATGTCGCTGGCGAGTTCGGACGTACGCCGCGGATCAACGGAAATTCCGGACGTGACCATTGGGCACGCTCGATGTCCGTTGTTCTGGCTGGTGGTGGTTTTCCTGGCGGGACGGCCTATGGCACGACGAACGCGGAAGGGATGGAACCGGACGAGAATCCGTGCAGTCCCGAAGACGTTTCCGCCACTATCCTTGCCGCTCTAGGTGTGGACTCAACCCGGACGTTACAGACACGTACGGGCCGTCCCATGCAACTATTCCGGGAAGGGACTGCAATCGATGCACTGCTTGGGTGATAGATCAACGTTCAGCCCCATATTTCAGGTTGTCAGGCTGTGCCTGGTAGTCCTGATCGCATTTGTTGCCGGATGCGGCAGCACGACGGCTCCGTCGTCCGATTCGAGCGAGGCTCCGGTTGCAGCGGAAAGCGGAGGACTCGGCTCTCTATTTGGTGCCTCGACTGAAGATGCCGAGGGAACGACGGCGCCGTCCTCGCTGAAGACCGGCGATGTTAGTACCAATTCAATTGGCATGAAACTGGGTGTTCTGCCACCAGGTGAGTTTGAGATGGGCTCGCCGGAGACGGAGGAGAAACGCAGTGGTGATGAGTCTCGGCATCGGGTCCGTCTGACTAAGCCGGCTTTCATGACGACATACGAGATCACGCAGGCGGAGTTTCTGGCTGTGATGGAAACGTCGCCAAGTGGTATTACAGACAGCGACCGCTTGCCCGTGCAGAATGTCTCGTGGGAACAGGCCGTCGCCTTCTGTCGTAAACTGTCGGAGCTTCCCGAGGAGAAGGCTGCGGGACGCATTTACCAACTCCCCACCGAATCGCAGTGGGAATACGCCTGTCGTGCTGGAAGCACGACTCCAACATCATTCGGCGGCGCGATCACTTCCAGTCAGGCAAACTTCGACGGGAACTACCCCTACGGAACTGATACGTCGGGCACATTCGTCGGCAAGCCACAGGCCGTTGGCAGTTACGAGCCGAATGCGTGGGGCTTTTATGACATGCACGGCAACGTGTGGGAATGGTGTCGCGACTGGTACGCCGCGGATTATTACACGTCTGCCGCAGCCGACGATCCTGAAGGACCGGCAACGGGAATCTCGCACGTGATCCGAGGAGGCAGTTGGTACAACTTTGGATACGTCGTCCGGTCTTCGTATCGCTCTGAGTTTACTCCCCCACTGGAAGCCAACATCTACGGATTTCGTGTCGTCGCCTCCTTTGGGCCTGGCGATGTGTTTGCAGCATCGGAACTCGACAACCCGAATCCAACTCGGATGAGTTCGCCGCCGTCGACACCAGTTCCAGCAGCAGTCGCCGCAACGTCTGCCACCGCAAGCCCGCCTGCAGCCGCCATGGCCGCGACGTCAGCCGCATCATCGGCAATGGCACCGGTGGCTGATTCCGATTCGATATCCGAGACGATGCTCTCTCCGCCGGATTCAACGTTAATAAAGTCGGACCCACAGTCGAGTGTACGGCAGGGACACCGGTTACCTTCTGCAGCCATTGTCACGGGCCATCTCATTCTGTTTCCGATCGCTTTGCTGGCGTTATTGTCGCTTGTCGATCCAGGCCGACTCAATCAGCGAAGGCACTACGACATTCTGCCACTCCTGCTGATCTCCCTGGTTTCCGTACTTCCGAATGGATCACTGCAGATGGCGATTCTCGCCGCCGTGGTCATGGGAGTCGCTGGAAGACTGATCTATGGATTACGCAACAGTTCGATGCCGAAAGCGGTTGTTCCCCAACTGGACGATCGCAACCTGCTGGTTCTGACCTTTTCCGCGTTTATTGTCACGGCCTTTCTGCACAGCGTGTTTGGATGGCCGTGGACAAATCCATTGGTGGCGATGGCCATTGTCACACGCGTCGCCATGGCGATCGCGCTGGTGCTTATTGGGCAGCGCTGGAAGAACCGAACTCTTGGTCTAAGTCTCGCACTTGTCTGGCTGGTGCTGCCCGGAAGTCATCCACCAATCGCCGCGGCGCTTGTCCTGTGGGCGTTTGTGTTCGTGAATCGGGCACCGCTGGCAGGAATTCTTGCTGGCTGCGCAATCGCCACAAACTGGTGGTTGTGTTTCCTGGTCCCGCTGTGGTTCAGCTACTACCGCGGCAAGGCTCGCGCACGGTTCCTCACGACCACTGCCACGTGTGGACTTGGCGGAATGCTGGCACTGGCAGTCCTGCCCTGGCTGCTGACGATTCGAGACGCAAATGCCGAAATAACGTCAATGAGTGCCGGGGAATTCCTGCTGCATGGTGTATCGGTTGTCGTGCTGGCTGGAACGGCAACCGCCACCTGGATCTGGCCCAAGACCAAATCCGAATCGGATGTGACTTTGCTGTCCACGCTCATACTGCTGTGCATTTTCGTGTGCAGTAGAACTCCGTCATCAATGGGGCTCGCGTTCCCTTGGCTCGTTCTGGTTCTTCTCGGTGGATGTGCATCACGCAGTAGTCCACTTGTTGCGGAGGGCCTCGTCATGCCGAACATTCGCCGCTGGATGAAACGTCCAGACAAAGCGGGCAGTTCGCAGGGCACATAGAAGGGCCGCTTCGCTGCGTTGCAAATCCGGGGAAGTTGCGGTGAGATGACCGAACTCCACTGCTCTTCGTTTCGACCCGGAACTTCGAATCATGCACCGAATTTGCCTGGCACTGATTGCATCCTTCGCGGTAGTCATCTCAGGACGCCCATCGCTGGCAGCGTCAGAGCCGAAAGAGACTGTTGCTGACATCGTCGCAATGGCCGGATTCGAAGGAGGATTCATCGTTCACCTCGGTGCGGGCGACGGGCAGTTGACCGCCGAGTTGGGGCGGTTGCCGCGCTGTCAGGTGCATGGACTGGATCGCTCCACGGACAATGTTGCGACGGCTCGTGCACACGTTCGTGAGGCGGAGCTTTACGGTGCCGTTTCCATCGATCGGTTGTCCGGTAACCGGCTGCCGTACATCGACAACCTGGTCAATCTCGTCGTAGCATCGGACCTGGGCCGGGTCTCAATAGACGATGTGCTACGCGTGTTGGCTCCGCGCGGAACCGCAGTCGTTAAAGAGGGAGACGACTGGAAGACGCACAGGAAACCGGTCCCGGACACCATCGACGACTGGACTCACTTTCTGCATTCGGCGAGCGGCAACGCAGTCGCACACGACACCGAGGTCGGGCCGCCGCGGCATTTGCAGTGGCTGGGTAGTCCGCGCTGGTCACGGCATCACGATCGCATGGCCAGCATGAGTGCTCTGGTTTCGGCCGCCGGACGCATCTTCTTCATCATGGACGAGGGCTCACGGACGTCGATTCAACTTCCACCTGACTGGAAGCTCGTCGCGAGAGACGCATTCAACGGCACGATTCTGTGGAAGCACGACATCACGAAATGGCATTCGCATCTGTGGCCATTGAAGAGCGGACCGACACAATTGGCCCGACGGCTGGTCGCGAGTAAGGACCGAGTCTTCGTGACGCTTGCGATTGATGCGCCGTTGACGGCGATCAGTGCGACAACCGGCGAGATCGTTCGTACGTACGAGCAGACAGCAGCGACCGAAGAAATCGTACACTCGGACGGGACGCTGTTCCTGCTGGTCAACAAGGGCGAATCCGAGCTGGCGAATTATGTGCCGCTGAATCCGATCACGGGCGACCAGGGTGACGTGAACAAGAACTGGCGTTGGGACGAAAAGCCTCGCATTGTCATGGCGGTCGATGCGGAATCCGGTGAGACGAGGTGGAGTCGGCAGACGCGTGTTTCACCTTTGACGCTGTGCTCGGATGCCGAACGTGTTTACTTCCACGACGGTGAGAAAGTCGTCGCCGTTAAGCGATCGAGTGGCGATGTTGTGTGGAGTTCCGAGCCGTCTGTCCGCCGTCGCACGATCACGTACAACTTTGGCCCGCGTCTGGTCATCCATGAAGACGTTGTGCTGTATGCCGGGGGCGAACGGACGATGAAGGCGTTTGCGGCGGCCACTGGAAAAGTCATGTGGGACGCCCCGCATGACCGGTCCGGGTATCAATCACCAGAGGACCTGCTGGTGCAACAGGGGCTGGTGTGGTCTGCCCCAACGACCAGCGGCAAGGACTCGGGCGCATTCACCGGACGTGACTTCCGGACGGGCGAGGTGAAGGTCGAGTTTCCGCCGGATGTCGATGCGTACTGGTTCCATCATCGCTGCTACATCGCCAAAGCGACTGACCGGTTTCTGATTCCGTCGCGCACCGGGATCGAGTTCGTCGATCCCAGCAAACAGGAATGGAATCTGAATCACTGGGTCCGCGGTGGATGCCTGTACGGTGTAATGCCCAGTAACGGGCTGCTGTACGCTCCGCCCCACAACTGCGCCTGCTATCCCGAAGCCAAGCTGTATGGGTTCAATGCGCTCGCTCCCGTTGCTCCAACTCGCAATGCACCGAAAAAACCAAACGAAAACGGACGTCTCGAAAAGGGCTCCGCATTCGGATCAATCACCGACACCGCGACTGTCGCCGAGGACTGGCCGACGTTTCGGCACGACCGTCAACGCAGTGGCGCGACTGGTGACGCCGTGCCATCGGAGCTGGCGGAACGCTGGACGACAGAGCTGGGCGGACGGCTCTCAAGTGTGACCGTCGCCAACGGAAAGCTGTTTGTGTCGAAGATCGACGAACACACGATCTACGCCCTCGACGCGAAAACCGGCGAGATTGCGTGGACGTTTACGACGGGCGGGCGAGTCGATTCGCCACCAACGATAGAGGGCGGAATGGCTTACTTCGGGTCGAATGACGGATCGATCTACTGCGTGCGAGCCAGCGACGGAGAACTCGCCTGGCGATATCGCGCGGCTCCTGTTGACCGCCGGCTGATGGCGTTCGAGCAAATCGAATCGGCGTGGCCCGTTCATGGCAGCGTGCTGGTTCAGGGGGGATTCGTATTCGGAGTCGCCGGTCGGTCCAACTTCCTGGATGGCGGGCTGAGGTTTCTGAAGCTCGACGCGAAAAGCGGCAGCAAGCTGGCGGAAACCATCATCGACGAGAAAGACCCCGAGACCGGCGGCAACCTGGCCGACCGTCATCAGGTTCTGCAGATGCCTGTCGGCCTGCCGGACATTCTGTCGAGCGACGGGGATTCGATCTTTATGAAATCGCAGCGCATGGATCAGGAGGGTCAACGCTTCGAGATCGGTCCGAATTCAGGCGACTTCGCCGGACAGGCCTCTGTTCACGCTGGGAAACATGCGCATCTGTTCGCGCCGATGGGCTTCCTGGACGACACGTGGTTCCATCGCGCCTATTGGGTTTATGGTCGCAGCTTTGCCGGTGGACATGCCGGGTATTATCAGGCCGGCAAGTTTGCTCCGTCCGGACGAATCCTCGTGTTCGATGACGAAAACGTCTTCGGGTTTGGCCGCAAGCCGGAACATCTGAAATGGACGACAGTGCTCGAACACCAACTGTACTCGGCTCCGAAAGAAGCACCGGAAGTGCCGGACTCTGTCGGTGCACGACGCGGCGTCACGGGGTCATCATCCGTTCGTGTGAAAAAGTCTCCGAAGATTAACCCGGTTGGAAAGTCGGTCTTCGTCGAAGCCTGGGTATTTGTCGAGAAGCCAAATGGAGTGGTCGTTGCACACGGCGGTCCGCTGAATGGCTATTCGCTGTTCGTGAAGAACGGACGCCCGCAGTTCGCCGCTCGCGTGGATGAGAAACTCCATCAGGTTGGTGCGAAGGAATCGGTGGCCGGCAAGTGGACTCACCTGGCCGGAGCACTGACGTCGGACCACAAGGTCGAGCTTTATGTGAACTACAAGAAGGCAGGTTCGACCGATGCGTCTGGCCTGATTCCGGCTGAACCCGCGCAATCGATCGAGATTGGCTCGGACGAGGGCAGTGGCGTGGGCCAGTATAAGAGCCCGTACGGATTCACCGGGATCATCGACGACGTCCGCGTCGCTCACGGAACGTTCACTGCCGCGAACCTTGCGACGCACTTTGATGCAGACGAACCAGAGGGTCTTCCCGGCGACTGCGAGTTGGTTGTGTCGTGCTCCTTCGACAACGGCAAAGCAACCGATGCGTCGGGACGTGGGAATCACGGGACGGTGGTCGCAGCGAAGCCCGCGAAGGGCAAGTCGGGTCAGGGGCTGAAATTCACGGGCCGGGTTCAATCGGGCCGTGCGGGAGGTTCTCTGGTGAAGCCCCACTGGACGACGGATATCCCCGTGTTCGTTCGAGCGATGCTCAAGGCCGGGCCGAATCTTGTTGTGTGCGGTCCGCCGGACATCTTCAGCGAAGCCGAAACATTCGAGCGTCTGAAGTCGCGTGACACGACGGTGCAGAAAGTCCTCGCGAAACAGGATGCTCTCCTGGACGGATCGGAAGGGGCAATGGTAAGAGTTGTTTCGGCCGCGGACGGGTCGACCGTCTCCAGTCTGGAACTCAAGTCACTACCGATCTGGGATGGCATGGCGGCGGCCCGAGGGCGACTGTACCTGTCGACGACGGACGGAAAAGTGATGTCATTCGGGGCTCGTAAGTGATCTCGATTGCCTGGGACCGGTCGCGCAACAACTGACTGTCCGAAGCCCCTCTCCCTAACCCTCTCCCCCCACAAGGGGAGAGGGGACTGACAATTGACCTAACCCTCTCCCCCACAATGGGAGAGGGGACTGACAATTGACGTTTGTGCCAGCACAGCCAATCATCACCCGCGATCAGGCGATTGAGTTCCTTTACGGACGCATCGACTACGAGCGCATGTCGGCGTCGCTGTCGGCGAGTGACTTCAAACTGGACCGCATGCGGAACCTGCTGGACAAGATCGATAATCCACAGAATCGCGTTCCTGCCGTTCATATCGCCGGCACTAAGGGCAAGGGATCCACGGCGGCGATGATCGCGTCGATTCTGCAGGCGGGTGGTCATCACGTTGGGCTGTTCACGTCGCCGCATCTGGAACGCTATGAAGAACGGGTGCGTATCGATGACCAGATGATTGGCGAGCATGATCTGGTCGAGCTCGTGAATCGCCTGGCCGACGTCACGCGGACGATCGACGCCCAGTCGAACGGTCTGAGTCCGACGTTCTTCGAGCTCACGACGGCCCTGGCCTGGTTGTGGTTCGAACGGCAGCGGGCGGACATCGCCGTCGTTGAAGTTGGCCTCGGCGGACGGCTCGATTCAACGTCAGTCTGCCGCCCCGAAGTCTGCGTGCTGACGACGGTCAGCCGGGATCACATGCATATTCTGGGAAGTCGCCTGTCAGACATCGCGGCTGAGAAAGCCGGGATCATTAAGTCTGGTATCCCTGTGGTCAGCGGCGTCTCCGCACCTGAGGCTCGAGCGGTCATCGAAAACATCGCCGCCGAACGCGGCGCACCGCTGCATTGCATCGACACAAAGACTGGACACGACTCGACGGCCCAGGCCGGCGCGGAATTGACTGGCAGCCTGAGCGGACTGCATCAACGGCGCAATGCACTGATCGCTGTTTCTACAGCACGAATTCTACGGGAGCGAGGGTGGCGTATTGATGACCAGGCGATTCAAAACGGACTGCGGAGTGTTCGCTGCCCTGTGAGGATCGAGGTCGTGAGCCAGGACCCACTGGTTGTCCTTGATGCTGCTCACAACTGGGCGTCTGCAGGCGCGTTGCTGGAGACTCTGGCAGAACACGATGTCTCCGGGCGCCGTGTGCTGATCTTCGCCACAAGTCGGGACAAGGATGTGCCAGGGCTCCTGCGGCGCCTCCTTGGTGGATTTGACTGTGTGGTGCTGACCGAGTTTCAGTCAAACCCGCGGGCGATGCCGCTGGAGCAGTTGAAGGAGGCTGTTCGCCGCATAACCAGCCAGCCCGTGCACTCGGCAGTGACACCGAATGAGGCGTGGGTCGCCGCCACGCGACTGTGTCCGCGAGACGGGTTGATTTGTGTGGCCGGGTCGTTTTTCCTTGCGGCAGAGCTGCGTGCCATGGCCACAAAAAAAGCCGGCCCTTGCGAGCCGGCTGAAGCGTAAGTGACCAAGCGAAAACAATAGCGAGGACTACGAAGACGGGCTTGGGTATCCAGGCGGCAGCTGCTGCCCGGCGCCGTAGGCATCAGCACCACCACCGCCATAAGGATTGTATCCCTGCTGGCCGATGCCGCGTTTCTGCGAACTGCTACGGCGACCACGACGGCGCGGCGTGTCATCTTCCTCGCCTTCGGCAGAACCCAGCAGGCCTGCAATGCCACCGGTGGGCTGAGCCACTCGGCGCAGGTGTTGCCAAGCATTCCCCTGCGCCGTCATATAATTCTTCCAGCCTTGGTAGCCTTGGGACTGGCTGTCGGTGTCGATGTGTTGCAGTTCTCCAAACCGATTAATTGTGACGACTTCCTCAAGGACTATGGAGACGCGTTTCGACGACAGTTCCAAATCGGGAAACTCGTCCGGGTTGATCACGCTGGTTCGTTCGAAATCGATCAGCGAATGCGGAGTGACATAGTCGATTCGCTCTTTACCAAATGTCTCGTGAGCCGGTCTCAGTACTTCGGTGAAGACTCCACCTTCCATGGTCGTTTCTCCTCGCCGTGACTTCTTTTCACTCGTCCATGCGGCCACACGTTCGGCACGCTGCAGACCTTCGAACAGGCCATTCACGTACATTCCCGTGTCGGTCAGCCACTTATAGGCATCCATCGACACACCACGACGTTCATCCACCTTCTTGACGAACAGGTTTGTTTCTTCCTTAACCACTGCCGGCGTACTGGGAATGGACCATGGTGTATCGCGGAATTTGCCTTCCCGCGAGGACACGTCCAGCAGTTCAGCAGGATCACGGTCGAAGTTGGGGTTCAGCATCTTCAGACGCAAGCGATATCGGTATGCGTTTCCCGGCACGACGCTGAAGTCGAGAAAGCGGAACAGCAGCGATTCTGGAATGGTCACGACTCGTCGGGCTCCAGAATTGCCGCCTGGGTATCCGCCTGCCGCCATTCCGGGGTAGCCGGGCTGTCCACTAGCGGTCGGGGGCGCCATGCCTTCCATCCCTTCTTCTTCCATAACCTCCTGCATTGCCTGATTAAACTGATTCATGGAATCCTGGCTGCCCCCCATTTGAGCCTGCATGCCACCCGTGTCGTGTTGAATATGGGCGAAGCCGGACTTCCTTTGCTGCTTGATCTCCTTGTTCATCTCCGCGACTTTCAAAGTGGCCAGGGCGCGGACTTCAGCCTGCAGTTGTTCCTGCTTGGTCAGGATCTTCTTGATAAGTGGGTGTGAGGCAATCAGGCCGTTCAGGCCAACCGACTGATCCCAGCTACCGGTCACGCGATAAGGCAGCGGCATCGTGAAAACCGGGTCACGGTACTGTTCGGCAACGATATCCAGATCGAACTCCAGCCGGTCCAGTAATTTGAGCGTGTCTTCAATGACGACGGTTTCCCACGCACCCTTCCACGGATCGGCTCCTGGAGTGGCTGTCTGACGTTCCAATTCAAAGTCCCAGAACTGCACCTGCTGATAGGCTTCCTGAGGTGTGTCCAGATTCAGAGCCTGTGCGAACTTGCCGACAATCAACTTCGTCGGAATTACGCCACGCACGGCGACGAACCGCATGCCGAGAGCCTCGCCGGCCGGGCCCTGCATGTTGCCTTGAGCTATACCCATCCCCAGATTGCCGCCGCCCGGCAGGCCACCAGGTGGGCCACCAATACCTGGTATGGCGGGCAACGAGCCCTTACCGGCACCACCACCAGCAGTCGGATACCCTTCCATGGCACCGGGGTAGGCGCCGGCACCTGATCCACCACTCACACCGGGGATCCGGCCAGCACCCGGGATGCCGTTGCCGGCATTCGTTCCGGTACGTGGCGTCTCAATTCTCGGTGTCTGAATCTGGGGTCCTGCGGGTGCTGTTCCTGGCACCGCCGAATCTGCCGCCTCGATCTCGTCAGTCGTCGCGAGCGCCACAGCGATTGCCTCACTCGACTTCGTTTCGGGCTGCATCATGATCAGCATGGTGGCTGCATCAGCTACCAGAGCCGTCGCCGGCAACATCTCCGGTTCCCTCAGCTTGGCCTTGCGCTTTCGGATGGGCCAGACCCATTTCGTCGAGTACTGGAACAGGGGCAATCCCTGTGGCGTTCCATCCAGCAGGCCAGCAACCAGGTCCCCAGGATTCTGCGCTTCGTACTCTTTCTGTTTTTCGGCTGGCCAGCGGGATGCAGCCAGCGTCGTCTGCCCCTGGCGGATTTTGGTGTCGAAGTCCTCCGGACTGCGTTCGTATGTACCCCACCGCGTGGTGGCGACGCCCACCAGAACAAAGATCAGCGCCATGCCGAGAACCACTTTCTCGCCATGATCAATGATCAGGCCCTTCCAGTTAATGCTTTTGAGCTTATCCATGGCTTATCCCCCTCAATCCAGAAAAGAGTGGACGAGTTTTGCTTAATTCTTAACCGCATTCCTGAGAACGTGGAACCGCCGTACTGTATCGACTGCGACTGTGCCGTTTTGTGACAATCAACGTGGTTAGTTTTCTGACATTCAACACGGATTCGCAACAGGTCTTACTCCGTAGCCGCAGGTGGTGTCACCGCCGCAGCCGGAACAGCCGCTGACTCAGCCGGCGGAGTCGTTCCTGGAATTCCCGTTGGCACAGTTCCTGGTACGGCTGAAGCCGGGCTTGCGGCAGGAGTTGCCGCTGGCGGCGAGGGTATTGAACCCGGCGTCGCTGTGGGGACGGCCCCCGGAATCGCACCTGGGACTGCTGGAGTAGCCGCGGGTACTGCTGGAGTGGTACCCGGAATTCCCGGAATCGTTCCTGGAGCAGCAGCCTCCGGGAGAGGCGTCGACCCCGGCACAGCCGTTTCCGGCTGAACTGATCCATCGGTTGTCGAAGCTGCTGCGGCCGATGGATTGGCCGACTCATCATCCGGAACACCGTCACCGTCCGCATCCACGATTGGCGGGTTGTAAAGGTACAGCTCCCCAACCACGACCAGGTCGACCAGGTCCAGTTCTCCCAGCGCTGTTTGAATACTGACGCTGCTTGTATCTCGCGAGCCCGTCGTATCGGTGCCTTCCGTACCAGCGAATGACGTCGGATCAAACCCCGACTCAGCATTCGCGGCATCGTCAGAGACGCCCGATCCCTTACCTGCGCCTGACCCTGGAACGTTCCCTGGGTAACCACCGGAACCGGGAATGCCTCCCCCGGCCATTCCGGGAATCCCTGAACTTGCCGCTCCTGGCGCGCCAGGTTCATCAGGATTCAAAGCCATCTGCTGGAACCGAACAATTTCAATCGGATATTTCGAGTTGAGTAACTCCCGAATCAGCTCCGGGACCTGCAACTGATGAATCGTGACCTGCAGTCGGAAACCTCGCGTACGATACGCAGCCACATTGGTGAGATAACGGTTGTCGTCGGGGTCTGAATCATCACTGCCTTCCGTGTTGCCTGCACCGGGTTTGGGCTGCTCCCTCGACGGACCCCTCCCTAATCGCATGGGACCAGCGTTTGCAGCAAAGACTTCGAATTCCTCTTTCAAATCAAACGTCGCCGGCAGCGTCCGAATTGACGTTCCCGACCCGGCGGCGCCCGTACCAAAACCCCGACCTGCCACTCCCCCCGAGGCTCCGGGATAGCCCTCTCCCATCCCGGGTTGCATTCCAGGTATTGCGGGGCTGCCAGCCCCACCCGGTCCACTGGGTGCTTCGCCACCGGCGTCGTCATCGGTGATTCGTTCGCCACCAAACAGCTCCACCAGCGTCACTCGTTTGATGTGGGAATCCACGATCCCGGTCGTGGGAGCATTCACTCGTTGTACAGCCTTGAATAACTCGGAGAGCAGCCAGAGGTCCTCCTGCGAATTCCAGACTTCCGGCCAGGTTGGAGGCAGCAGTTCCCATTTGCGATCGGGCACTCGCGGCATTCCCGTCTTGTAAGGGAAATAGACTTTCCACGGAGCACCCTCAGCGGGACGTACCGAGCCATCAAAAACGGGTTCGGTGAGCATCCACACACGCTGAACCTCGCGCTGGTAGTCGTCGCGGTACAGGTCGGGGAGGATCTCCTTGATCCGCTGATTCTCAAGTTCGCCGCGGTAAGGACACATTTCCATGTACTGTCGGACACTTTCCGGCCAGTTCATCAGTCCCATCTGAGCCTGCCACAGCCGATCCAGAGCCAGCCGATTCTGCTCCTTACGGATACCAATCAACTGTTGGACTCCCTGCACCCAATCCGTATTCGGAATGTCCAACCCTTTTGAAACGCCGTCGAAGGCGCCATTCAGTGTTTCCTCACGCGCCTGGATTTCAGCAGTCAGGTCTCCACTGGTCATCCACCACGCGACAGGCGGCAGACACAGTGTGACAAGGAACAGAATCCAGAAATGATGAGTAATCAGCGGCTTGAGCTTTTCCATGATATTCCGCCTCGTGTGCGAGGATGATCTGTTTCACTTCCGACTTCACGCGGCTGCAGCTTCTGTTGGAGCCAGACTCCAGCGCGGCTGATTCCGCCTGAATGTCGGACTCACGTTCCTTACGTTCCCGGCACCCCCGTTGGCACGGTTCCTGGCACAGCCGGTGGAGTTCCCGGAAGTCCCGACGGAGGCGGTGTCCCCGGCACAGCCGCGGGCGGAACTCCCGGCTCCGTCGTCGGCACACCCGGTGTTGTTCCCGGCGGGACATCGCCTGGTTCGCCAGGATCCGCCCCCGACTCATTGACCGTTTCCAGACCTCGAAGCGCTGGTGGTAGCGCCTTCCAGACAAACTCGAGAGTGAAGACCGTACGGTCGATGGTCTTGAATTCGGCTTTGGCACCTGCGGCAGGCTGAGTGGTACGCACGCCCGCGGCAGGAAAGCCCGGGGCTCCCGGTATCCCGGGGGGGAGGCCAGCGCCTGTGTTCGCCTGGTTTTTCGGTGGGCCCTTGGGATACCAGTCGACTTTGGACGGCGGCGGATTGAACGTGATCACAGGGTACGAAATCCCGATATGTCCGACGGCCACCGGGTCAAACAGGTTGTCCGGTCGCTCCACAAACTGCTTGCGCAGGTTCTGCACCAGCGTGTCACGCACAAAGATAATGCCGCCCCCGGTGCGGTCTTCCGGAGCGTAAAAGTGCTCACCCGCCAGCTTGATCACGTAGCCCGGACCTTCCGGTCCTGTCTTGCGTTCATCCTCGGTCAGATACTTCCGGTTGCTTTCGTTGAGTGCCTCGAACCACTCTTTGAGATCTTTTTTTCGCTCGGCTGTCACACTGCGAATGGTGATGCGGGGAATCTTGACGATGTCTTCTTCGTCCCGCTGAGCGCCGATGGGGCGTGGCAGGCATTCATTAATCGCCCGGAACAGCTCCATCCACAAATGCTGCTTATCGATGTATCCAACCAGGTGAGTCCCTTCCTTAACCAGTTCGGTATGCTCCTCCGTGGCGCCTTTGTAGTTCTCCTGTTCGGTTCCGATCTTCGCCTTGAAACTGTCGGCGTCAGATTCTGCTTTGCCAAAGCGATCTTCGTGGACGGCACCGGCGGCGTTGGCATACCCCATGATTGAGGTCGCCAGTCCAAGCAGCAGACTGGCGGCCGTTACGACGGCCCATGGTTTCTTGCGACGAATGCGACGGGCGACAGCGATCTCCGGCGGCAGCAGTGTTGTGTGAATTCGCGTTAGTTTCAGTGTCTGCAGTGCCAGTCCGTAAGGCACCACAAACGACATGATATTCTCCTGGAAGACAGGAGCGTTCAGCACGGTATCGCCCACGGCTCCGTTGAACATCTCGACGCGCTGCACGTCGTATTGCAGATTCTGCTGCAGAAACTTCTGCAGACCGGCCAGTTTGAATCCGTTCCCCACGCCCACCACGCGAGAAATCTTCGCCTCGCGATTCACGCTGGAAAAGTACCCGATCGAGCGCTGAATCTCGTTGACATAGTCGTTGAAGACCGGACGCAACGCCTGAAACACCGCTCGCGGATCCGGGGACTTGGTCGCGTTGCACTTCAGATGCTCGGCCTTGGCGAAGGTCAGCTTCATGTCCTTGGTCAGAGCCCGCGTGAAATGGTTTCCGCCGACGGGCACGTTGCGGATCCAGATCTTCTCGCCATTGGTGACCAGCAACGTCGTGTTGTCGGTCCCCATATCCAGCATGATCGTGTATTCCTCGTGCCCCTCGTAATCCTCGGGTTCGCGCATGCCGAGCTGGTCGTAGCACAGCACGTTGTACATGGCCAGCGGGGCCAACTGGACGAGTTCGACTTCCACCTTCGCCTCGTTGAAGGGCTCCATCGCCTCGTAGACCTGATCGTTCTTCATGGCGAACAGGCCGACTTCGGCACCCAGCATGAAGCCACTCTCCACGATGCCGCCGCTCAACGTCTGGTAATCCCAGATGACGTCTTCCAGAGCAAACGGTATCTGCTGCCGTGCCTCGTACTTGACGACGTCGCCGACCTTCGAACTCTCGACCGGCGGCAACTGAATGAACCGGGCCAGAGCCGAATGGCCAGGCAGGCTGATCGAGATGAGGTCGCCTGTCACATCATTACGGGACAGAAATGTTTCCAGCGCCTGGCGGATCAGGTCCTTCGGAATGGCGTCCGGCTGACTCAGAATCTTGGGGTGCGGGATGTAGTCGAAACCGACGGCCAGCACCTGTTCAGCCTGCTCGGCATACTTCAACCGGACGGCCTTCAAACCGGCCTGTCCGATGTCGACGCCCCAGACTGCTCGATTCTCTGCCATGATGGAACGCTCCCAGGAGGGATCAGCGAATGGATCGCGGGAAGTGGTTTATCAGTCTGAAATGTGATGGACCAACCGGCCCGGCTGCATGAGAGGATTCGCATGCGTTGAAATGACTTATCCGGAACAGTTCGCACCGGGAATCACGGAACGACCTCAGGCCTGACCACGCCGCGCCCTCTGGCGGCCAGTACCTGCTGTCGTAAGCCCGTCCGTGACACAGTTGGGTGTCCCGGATCGGGCTCTTAAAGAGACCGAAAAACCAAATTCCGAAGCACACCGAAAGCAAAGCTATCAGGGGACTTCAGTATTCTCAACACTAAACGAACCGAGCGACTCCCGGATGCATTCTGAAGCGGCTCCTGACCGGAATCAGTTCGCTTCTGACAGGAGATACAGGCCGCTGTCGGAGGTTCTTACGCGACTTTCGAAAGACCGGAATTTTCGGTCACGCCGTCAACCGGCCAGTGGGCCGGATGCATTCGACAGTGAAATAGGAGGACTGCAGACAGCATTGCCGTCGGTGAACTGCAGCAGACCGTCAACATCGACCGTCGCGACGAATTGGGCACCCTGGCCGACGCGTTCAACACGATGAGCCGCGAACTGTCAGTTCGCATGTCAGAATTGAAACAAAACACCTTCTAATTGCATGGACGTGCTTCTTTCTGTCCACAGTGTTCGGGTCACAGGTCGAAGGAGGTTGTCGACAACGACGAACGTATCCTGTTCGCCAACGCGGCGGCGCGTTCCCTGCTGGACTTTGATGACCGCGACCCAGTCGGACGTCCGATTCGGGAATGCGTGCCAAGGCACTGTTAAGACGCCCGTCGGCGACCGAGTCCAGTCACGACACATTGTCGATGCATGGTCTCACGATGGACCGCACCAGGCGCGCCGTCCGATCTGATGATGTGGAGCTTGTCCTGACGCCAACGGAATTCCGGCTCCTGTGGACACTGGCTCGAAATCCCGGTCGCACATTCTCGCGGCTGGAGTTAATGGACCTGAGCCACGGCAAAGACGCGAACGCACTGGACCGCACGGTCGACGTTCACATCCGGGCACTTCGGAAGAAGCTGCACGACAATGCCGACCTCATCGAAACAGTCCGCGGCATCGGCTATCGATTCCGCGCCTGATTCCGCATCCACAAGCGGGCATGGCCAGGCATCCATGCTGGATGCAATGACTGATACGTCCCGCTAAGCTCCTAGATGATCATAATGTACGCATCCCCGTCGAGGATTCATCCACATCGATGCCTGACTGGCTAAAGCCGGTGAGGAAAGTCCTGCTGATGTCGGCTCAGACACAAAAGGAATCGCTCACGTACCACCGGCTCGAGCTGGTGGCCACAGGGAGTTGACTGATGCGGACGATTGTCCGTGCTGCTTCAGAACGGAACCGGCCAGCTTTTCTGACTGCTTGAATCTTTAGTGGCAATCCCATGAACGAATTCGAATACGACGTCTTCCTGAGTCACGCCAGCGCGGACAAACCGGCAGTGCGCGAACTGGCGGAGCGGTTGAAAGGGGATGGTCTGCGGGTGTGGTTGGATGAGTGGGTGATCCAGCCCGGCGATTCGATCCCGCTGGCGATTGAGAAGGGGCTGGAAAGCTCGCGGACGTTGGTCCTGGTCATGAGCCAGGCCGCCTTCGACTCCGATTGGGTCACGCTCGAACGACACACCGCACTGTTCCGTGACCCCGTCAACCGGCAAAGACGATTCATTCCACTACGACTCGACGACTGCGTTCTGAGTGAAACATTGAAGCAGTTCGCATGCATCGATTGGAGTCAAAGAGACGCGAGCCAATACCAAAGAATGCTGGCGAGCCTGACACGCCGCTCAACTGAGTCACGCTCGAATTCGACAAGAGCCGCAACGGGTGAAGGAACCCAATACTTGCTTTCGCGGCAATTGGCAATTCAAAACATTGCGCTTTCTAGCAATGAGGACGTTGCAATCGTGTGTGACGAAGATGGCAATCTACATGTCCTAGATTTGGAATACGGAGACCTACGTGGGACCATCCATGTTCATACGTCGGGTTTGAAATCTGTTGACGTGTCTCCCGATGGAACACGTGCGTTGTCGATTGGAAATTGGGAATCCAACCGAATACGCGTGTGGGACGTTACGGCCGCGGAAATTCATCGGATAGCAACAGTGACCTGTCCAAGATATGGTTTAGGTGGAGCAACATACTCGGCAGATGGACGTTGGATCATCGCGTGGGAGGGGGCGAATCGGTATTTTATCGACGCGCAGTCTTTTGATGTAGTGAGTGTCACAGATGGGCGACCTACGCCGAACGATCCGAAACTCTTCGAAGTGAGGGCAGTGGCCCGACAGGGCAAAGGAGCGTGGGCACACGCGAGAAATGTCGCTCTACAATCTGCGGAAACGGAACTATGGCTCATCTGAAAAAATCTGCAACATAGGATCGGAAGTACAATCCGCGGATCAAACCTGGATCGTTGGACATGCTTTTTAGTTTCCGATGCGCCAGCGTTGTTAGTTCATCTTTGGTTTT
>Ga0114996_10000727_pt1 | contig 45703 bp, 40 predicted proteins | sample ArcticOcean_MG_C_4_FD_87039 | JGI IMG/M metagenome (GOLD analysis project Ga0114996, IMG submission 87039) | Marine microbial communities from western Arctic Ocean - ArcticOcean_MG_CB4_134 | ecosystem: Environmental > Aquatic > Marine > Oceanic | place: Arctic Ocean: Canada Basin | collected... | reverse complement strand
TCAGAAGTCTCGCGGTGCGATTCATCAGACCAACCATTCAATGGGCATCCGTCGGTTTCACTACCGGCCCACGACCTTTGAGTTTCACGTGACGAGAATCACTAATCGCTCAGGCTCCTAGGGCAAACCTTTAGCAAGTCTGTGGCAATCTGGCGTCGAAACGTATTCCGGTTTGCTCTTACGATGACGCTGCCTTACGGTGTAATGTTCGCCCTAGTCCCGCTCATTGCGATCTCCCAACTGTTTTACTTCCTCGCGGTGGTTGGCATGGGCGGAACCTTTATCGTGTGCTATGGCGCAGCAGTTGTCGTTGCTGCTCAGGACATCGCGGTTGGCAAGGGAAGCGTCCGATACTCCTTTGGACGTGCAACGTCTCGGTTTTGGTGGCTACTTGGAGCGTATATTGGCGTCATAATCATTGGGATCATCCCGGCAATTCTATCGGTCTTCCTAGTCGGTATTCCTCTACTGATATGGTTAGGAGTGGCCCTACTTTTTGTTGCACAAGCGGTTCTAGTCGAAGAGGTTGGGCCTGTCCAATCGATTAGCCGGAGTTGGAATTTGGTTAAGGGGAATTGGTGGCGAAGTTTCGGGAATATGCTACTCGTGGCGGTCGCTTACTATGGCATCACTATAGTGATCACTCTGCCATTTCTAATCCTGCCGCTCTTCACAGACCTGGACACTGGAGTTGGCATATTCATCGCCCTGCTGATTGGCTCGTTGATTATCTGGTTTCTGTTGTTGGTCGTACTAATGCCGTTCTTCTTCATAGTTCCTACTCTTCTCTACCTGGACTTTCGTGCGACCAAAGAGAACTATAACAAGACACGCCTTGCAATGGACTTAGGGATTCCATCAGGAGCGGAGCGGCTTGATGCCGCAGAAACCACCTAGTTACGCCCCTTCATGCGGCCCCAACTCATCGTCCACAAACTCTCGGTGAAAGTTCTTGCCCATCAGATACTTTATCTCTAACTCTACGTCGCGGATGTGTATCTGGGCCTTCGGGGCGTAGTCGCGCTCGTGGAGAGTCACGGTTAGCGTGTTGTGGCCCTGGAGGGGCCAGTGGTCTCGGTCGAGGTGATAAATGAACCAGTATCCCCAACTGTAGTAGCGCGGCGGCTCCATGGTGTACATCTGGTTTATTTTTCTGAGAAGGCGGTCGGGCAGTTCTTTGCCGTTTAGGGCGAAGGTCAGGCGGTCAAGCTCCGTCGTCTCGGAGACCCTGAATCTCAGCAGGACATCATGTACTCTACCGACTGCATCCCAGCGCGGGAGATCATCGCTGATCATCAGGTCGAGGTCGACCGGCTCGCCGACGTGCAGGTCTGCCGGAAGCTGCATCGTCAGGCCGGACACCAGGTGTGGCGCTGGATATCGCCTGGTGCTCGTCGGGATGTGGTAGAACTTGTCCCTGGCGTCCATCACCTCCGGGTACGGGACTTCACGCAGCTTCTCGTAGAACGATGCCTCATAGGGCCAGTTGCCAAACCAGTGGCCTAGTAATATGCCATCGACGCCCTGTGCCCAGTAGTTTGTCGCCGTTGCACGTACCACAGTGATTGGGGCTTCGGCGAGGCGGTCGGAGTCGACCTTGCTGTGTATTGTCGCGTGGAAGCGGCAGTCCGACCCCTTTACTGCATCGACGAATTCGCTGAAATCGGCAAGGGGGTCGATCAGCGACCCGAGCGTGAATGTCTCGCCGATGATCACGTCCACGATGCCCTGCCTTATCCACTCCTGGATATCGAGGCCCTGCGACACACAGGCCTCCAGGCTGGCCGGGACTCGTATACAAAGCTCCCTGTCGGGGCCGCTTTTTTTGACGGCTTCATAAACGCTGGCGATCCACTTGGTCATGATCTCACGCCCGACGTCGATCTCGTTGGGGTGAAAGTAGTAGAAGAACTCGGGGCTGCGGATCAAGTTGAGCTCGAAGCCGTCCACGTCGTACTTGGTCAAGGTCTCGTGAATTAGCGCGAAGCGCTCGTCGCGCACCTCCTGGTGCTTGTAGTCGAGGCCCTCCCAAGCGAGGTCTTCTGAATCGAGGTCTCCGGCAGCGCCAATTTCGAGGTGCCTGTTCTGCAGGCGGAAGTTGGATACGCTGCTGCCTCCGTAGTTCGTGGGCTGCTGCGCGATCAGGCTAGGATACAGCAACATGCCCGTCGCGTGAGCGCGTTCGCAAAGGACGCGGAGGGGGTCGTTTCCAGCGTCGATCAGAGCCCTGGCGTTCTGCCCAACGCGGCGGAAGAGAATGTCAGGCCAGTGCTCAACGTTGTGCCCCCATACCTCGCCGACTGCCGTGTCGTGGTGGACCGTGCGTCCATCCCCCAGGTTAAAGATCAGCGCCTCGACTGGCGTCCCGACCAGTTCGTCGACAGCCGACTCGTACTCCGCCTTTTGCATCGGCGGCTCGTACATGTTCACCAGCACGTGACGCCCGTCGTCCTCAAACATGATCCGGGGTTTTTTCATAGAGGGCTCCTTATACCAATTTTTTCGGATGACACCATATGCCATTCCGTTCGCCCTGAGCCTGTCGAAGGGTGAGTGTGCACAACATAGTGCGATCACGCCAAACTGGGGTTACCTGCGGCATCGTCGGAACCTAGCAGGCATCGTCGAATTTGTCGAGGGTCTAACCCAGCGTCACCCTGTGCTTCGGATATCTTTTGGGTATCACCGCTTCAACCGCGTCGGTCTCGATGGTAATCGTGCGATCAACTTCGGGGACGATCGGCCGGTGGGTGGTCGGTAACCCTACCAATGTCGATCAAGATAATTCAAGCGTCGTCACGTAATCTGTACATGTATACCTGACAAGACAGGTACATTGACACCTAGTCCGCATCCGCCAGACCATAGAACCTGATGGTCAACAAGAGGAGACGGCCGCTGATGGTGCTTGAGAGCACAGATCGCCAGTTCAAAATTCTCGGTGCTGCATAGCTGCGTTACACAGGCTGGATGAAACTGAGCGAGGTGAACAAGTAATGGAAGACTCAAAACGAATCGGAGTCATCTCCCTAGCAAAATTGCAAGCTGGTCTATTTGCATTCGTAGGGCTACTCGCAGGAACAATATATTCCTTTGGCGGAGCCATCGTAGATGCGCTCGTAAGTAACGGGTGGATCACCACCACGGCGACGCCGGGACTAAGTTGGGGCACCGCACTCGCATTTCTAGCACTCATCGGCATGCCCGGCGTGTTTGCAACGTTTGGATTAATAACAGGCGCTGTTGGAGCTTTACTCTATAATCTGGTTGCAGGAAGGGATCGTGGACGGGATAAGGAAAGCGGTGACCCCAACGGTCTGTCCTGGAAAGACTGGGGCGTCATCATCGTCGGCGGTGCTATCGTCGGCGCCCTCGTTGGTGCCATCCTCGGCGGCTTCTTCGACACCCAGAACAATCGCATTGAGGCTGTCTTCGGTGGTGGCTTCTACGGCGCCTTTATCGGCGGCGGCTTCTTCGGCAACCTCTTGGGCATTATTCGGCACCATCGCCGCTAACCCTGCCTAGTTGCTGCTCGGCTTCATAAGCCAGTCGATGACCATCAATCCGTCGCCGAACTCGCGAAAGCCGGTCACCTTATCGAGAAACGACCCCTTCTCGATCCCGGTCATCCAGTGCTTCGGCTTTTTTTAGGGTATGACGGCTTCGAGCGCGTCGGTCTGGATCGCAATCGCGCGGTCGTCCTCGATGAAAGTTGACCAGTGGGTGTTTGGGGCACATCGACGGACACGGGAAGTTATTCTCCTTCTACGATTTTCCGATCCAGTTCGTGCAGCACTTGCTTCTTTCCCTTGTCTTGAGTCAGCCGCATGAGCTCGTTGATCGTGAGGCTCAGATAGTGCTGCGCCTCGTCGGACATAACTTTGAGGCTGACTTTCTTATCGTCAATCTCGATGTCTTTAGCCTTGGGTGAACTGCCGTGAGCCATCTTGCTTCTAACATTGTAAATAGCTCGAAGGTCGCCAAAGATTCGTCTTCTATCAGAAGCAGATTTCCCAAGTAGCCAAGCCCCTCGAGCTGACAGTTTGTACGATATCTCCTGGGTACCGTCCGAAAGTAACGCCTCTAGTCCTATCACTGAGTCGATCAGTTTGTCTTCGTACTCATTGAAGTCGTCCAAGGGATCGGCTCGATCATGGGACAGATTGAATCTATGGATTGCTCCGTCTATTGGGTCTTTGTTTGATGACTTCGTTCTTCTCTCGTCCACCCTCTCGGAGTACTGCTTCCAAAACGCCTTGAAAGAAGTTACTTCAGTTTCAGATAACTCATACTCCGTTTTCATACTCGGAGGAAATAGCTTCCCTGGCTCAACATGCCCTGTGGGGAACGGAAGCCAAGTCTCAGGTTCGACATGAAAGCGGGTGAAATAGAGAGTTCCCCGCTTAAACAGACGTAATGCCGTACACACATCTTGGACTCGACGCCTGGCGATGCTGACTTCCCTTGAGTGACCGTCTGATTCAGTAAAGGTCTTGTCAACGTCCCAAGTCGAGTACACGAGGCCAGCGGGCGCGATCGCATACGAACTATCCCGAAGCGATCCAAGAAGCCTTGCCTTCTCCTCCTCAGTTGTACCAGCGATAGTGAGTCTCTCATCAAGCTCGATCTTATCTACATCCATGGTGAAGGCATGTAAGGCTGTTACCAACCGGAACGGAAAGGTGTCGCGATAGAAAAAATCTTCCATTCGTTGGTAAACAGCTTCGAAGATGTCATCTTGGAATTGCAATCCTCGTACGTCTGCATAGAGTTCCGTAACGAACATCTGAAGGTACTGATAGCCGTCGCGACGGACTCCAGCACCGCCAACCCGGACATCCACATCGAAGTGCTGGTGCACCTCATCGGTAGCAGCCGCTACTTCTAAGGCCTGCTCATACTCCGATGTACCCTTCAGAACGTTCTGGTTCAGCCAAAGACGAGAACCCCACAATGCTCCAACATCATCAGGCGGCGAGGGCGTACCCTGTAGCGCGGAGCCGTCTCGAATCAGCTCCAGTGATTTCTTTGAAAAAGCTTTTGTTGCTCGATAGAAATCTACGTTTCTAACCACGACGTTGCTTCGATTCCTCAATACGGATCATTCCCGATAGGTAGACCGGGCTTCACTCAATCGTCGCGCGATCGAAAGAACCTCGGACCAGCCCCGCACATTTTTCTCAGTCCGCTGCCCCGACCTGCGCTACCTTCGCAAAAATCTCTTTCAAATAGCGGCCCGTTTCGGAGTGGGGCATGTCGGCGAGGTCGCGGGGGGTGCCGACGGCGATGACATCGCCGCCGCGTTCGCCAGCGCCGGGGCCGAGGTCGATGAGCCAGTCGGCGCTCTTGATGAGGTCGAGGTGGTGCTCAATGAGGACGACGGTGTTGCCCGTGTCCACCAGGCGGTGCAGCACGCGGAGGAGATGCGCGCAGTCCTCGAAGGACAGGCCGGTGGTCGGCTCGTCGAGGATGTAGAGGGTCTGGCCGGTGGCGCGCTTCGATAGCTCGGTCGCCAGCTTGATGCGCTGGGCCTCGCCGCCGCTGAGGGTCGTGGCGGGCTGCCCGAGCCGGATGTAGCCTATGCCAACGTCGTACATGGTTTGAAGCTTGTTGCGCAGGCGGGGGATATTCTCGAAATGCTCCAGCGCCTCGGTTACGGTCATGTTGAGCACGTCGGCGATGCTCTTGCCCTTCCACTTGATTTCGAGAGCCTCGCGGTTGTAGCGCGCGCCGTCGCACACCTCGCAGGGCACCGTAACGTCCGGCAGGAACTGCATCTCGATCTGGTTATAGCCGTCGCCGCTGCACGCCTCGCAGCGCCCGCCCTTGACGTTGAAGGAAAACCGGCCAGGCTTGTAGCCACGCAGCTTGGCCTCGGGGGCTGTCGCGAAAAGCTCGCGCATCGGCGTGAAGGTGCCAGTGTACGTGGCCGGGTTGCTGCGGGGCGTCCGACCGATGGCGGACTGGTCGATGTTGACGACCTTGTCGATGTGCTCGATGCCCTCGATAGAGTCGAACTCGCCGGGACGCTCGCGGGACCTGTAGAACTCCTGGGCCAGTTTTTTATGAAGTATCTCGTTCACGAGTGTGCTCTTGCCCGACCCCGACACTCCGGTGATGCACACCAACTTGCCGAGCGGGATCTCGACATCGACGTTCTTGAGGTTGTTTTCGCGCGCACCTCTGATCGTCAATGAGTGGCCGCTGCCTGATCGAGTCGACTCCGGCAGGGGGATGCGCTTGTGGAAGCCGAGGTACTGGCCGGTCAGCGACTCCGGCGTGTCGATGATTTCCTGGACAGTCCCGGTCGCAACGACGTGTCCGCCGTGCTCGCCCGCGCCGGGGCCCATGTCGACGATGTGGTCCGCGGCGCGCATGATCGCCTCGTCGTGCTCGACGATCAGGACGGTGTTGCCCAGGTCGCGGAGCCGCAGCAGCGTCTGGATGAGGCGATAGTCGTCGGCGGGGTGGAGCCCGATGGACGGCTCGTCGCAAACGTACAACACGCCAATGAGCCCGGAACCGATCTGGGTCGCCAGGCGAATACGTTGTGCCTCGCCCCCGCTGAGGGACGCTGCCGTGCGCTCTAACGTCAGGTAGTCGAGGCCGATGTCGTAGAGGAACCGCAGGCGCGCCTCGATCTCCTTAAGCGCTTGGGATGCGATTGTCATCTCGCGCTCCGAGAGAGTCCGCTGATCGTCGCTCCCGATAGGCTTCCCGTCAAAACTTTTTGGTGGGACGTGGTTATCGCGATGCCGGATGGACGTGACCGTTGGGTCGATCGGCGTGATCGGCGCGCCGGTGACTCCTGAATTGTGGCCGTTCGTCGCTGCGGTCGCCGGAGAGATCACGTGCTCACGCCAGTTGTAGTCGCCCCTAATGGCACTGGTCCAGTCGAGGGCGTGCTCAATGGACTGGCTTGTCACGTCGATGATGTTGTATCCGCCGATTGTGACGGCGAGGGTCTCCGGCTTGAGGCGCTGGCCCTTGCACGTCTGGCACTTCCGCTGGGACATATACCGTTCGATCTCGCCGCGCACGTAGTCGGACTCGGTCTGGCTGTATCGCCGTTCGAGGTTGTTAACGACGCCCTCGAATGCAGTGTCCCACTCGTGGACGCGCCCTCGTTTGTTCTTGTGCTGCACGCGGAGCCGCTTCTTGCCCGTACCGTACAGCAGGGCGTCGAGTTGCTCTTCAGAGAAATTCTTCACAGGTTCAGTTGTTGTAAAGCCGTACTCGTTGGCGACTGATGTGAGGAGGCTCATGAGCCAGGCATCGCCGGTACCGGAACGCATCCACGGCTGAATGGCCCCTTCGGCAATGCTCAGGTCTGTATTAGGGATGACAAGTTCAGGGTCGACCTCCAGTTTATAGCCGAGGCCGGTGCAACGGGAGCACGCGCCATGAGGGTTATTGAAACTGAACGTGCGAGGTTCCATCTCGCCCAGGCTGATGCTGCAATGCACACACGCGAACTGTTCGGAAAACAGCATCTCCTCGCCATCGATCACGTCCACCAGCACCGTGCCGGCGGCCAACTTGAGCGCGGCCTCCACCGAGTCGGCGACGCGACTCATTTCAAGATTTTCACCTATGGCCAGGCGGTCGACGATCACCTCAATGTTGTGCCATTTCTTCTTGTCGAGATCGAACGTTTCGGACAGTTCGTGCGTCTCACCGTTGACACGGACGCGGACGAACCCGGCGCGACGGGCGTCCTCGAAGACCTCTTTATGCTCACCCTTGCGCCGCCGGACCATCGGGGCCAATACCTGGATTCGGGTACCGTCCGGCAGGTCGATAATGGCGTCTACCATCTGCTGTACGGTCTGGCTTTCGACAGCCCGACCACAGTTGTAACAGTGGGGGTGGCCTACCCTGGCAAACAGGAGGCGAAGGTAGTCGTAGACCTCCGTGACGGTGCCGACGGTCGAGCGTGGATTTTTTGAAACGCCCTTCTGGTCGATGGAAATGGCGGGCGACAGGCCCTCGATATAGTCCACCTCCGGCTTGTCCATGCGGCCCAGGAACTGGCGCGCGTAGGCAGACAGCGACTCGACGTAGCGGCGCTGCCCCTCGGCGTAGATCGTGTCGAAGGCGAGTGAGCTTTTGCCGGAGCCGGACACGCCGGTAATGACGACAAGCTTGTCGCGCGGAATCGTGATGTCGACGTTCTTGAGATTATGCTCGCGAGCGCCCCGAACGACGATGTTCTCCAGCGGCATTTTTTACTCCACGTACGAAATGCCCGTTCGCTGACTCACCCTTCGACAGGCTCAGAGCCTGCCCTGAGTTCATCGAAGGGGTGAACGGATTGGGTGTGGATGACCGAAGTCCATTCTAGCATCTGGGTCGAGCTAATGGGAGCGTTTTGCGAAGGAATTTGGGACGAATGTTCTGGGAAGGATGAATAGGTTATGGTGAGATGGTATGCTTCTGGTGGAGTTGCGATTTTGGAGGTCTCAACGTGGTAGACCAGAAAACCCGCCTTGAATTCGACATCGACCGTCTACGAGACTTCTGTAAACGGTGGGATATTTCTGAGCTGGCGTTATTCGGTTCGGCTTTGCGCGAGGATTTCAGAGATGATAGCGACGTCGACATTCTCGTCACATTTCAGCCTGACTCTCAGCACGGATTCTTCGAGCTCTCCCAGATGCAGGACGAGCTAAGCCAGATGTTTATGCGAGAGGTCGATTTGGTTAGCCGTAGGGGAGTCGAGGCAAGCAAAAACCCGATTCGACGGAAAGCTATTCTAGACTCTGCACAGGTGGTATATGCAGAGGGATGACGCTCATCTGCTCGATATTCTCGCGGCTGCCAACGGAGCGCTACGCTACGTTGAAGGGATGACAAAGGAAGAGTTTCTTCAAGACGAGCAACTCCAAGACGCAGTAGTCCGGCGCCTTGAAGTTGTGGGCGAGGCCTCGCGGAGAGTCTCCGACTCGACTAGGGCGACCGTCAATCTCCCGTGGACGAGCATGATCGGGATGCGTAACTTCCTGATTCACGCGTACGACAGCGTTGACTTGAACATCGTGTGGAGCACGGCGAGCATTAGTCTCCCGCCAGTGGTTGAGCTTTTGGAGCGCCTCTTGAATGAGGACGAGCGGTCATCAAACACCTAAGAGCGAGCAGCTTGACCATGGCGCTCAGACGCGCCATTCCTTATGCTAAAATCTCACTAGCAAACTGACGCAAACAACTCGGAGGCACGAAAATGGCTGGACAGATGACGATTGAGATAATGGACGACTTTGCGAATGGGTGGAACGAGCACGATGTCGACAAGATCATGTCGCACATGACGCAGGACTGCGAGTTCGCGTTGTCGGCTGGGCCAGAGAAGTGGGGCAACCGCTTCGAGGGCTTTGATAACGTCAAGGCAGGCTACCAGAAGGTGCTCGATATGTTCCCCGACGGCCAGTGGGCCGAGCCGAAGCACTTCATCGGCGGGGACCGTGGCGTGACTCAGTGGACCTTCCGCGCGACCGCAGCCGACGGCGGCAAGATCGAGGTCGAGGGCTGCGACCTGTTCCACTTCGACGGTGACAAGATCAAGGTGAAAAACTCCTTCCGTAAGATCCGTTCGTAAGGTTTCACTGCATCTTCGACGAAGTTTCACCGCTTCTTCATAGTCGCCCCCTATCCTGGACGTAATACGACGTTCGAGGGGGCGGCTATGAAGTTCTTTTTTCTCTGTGTAATAGCGATGGTTGTGATGCTTGGGGTCGCTTGCTCTAGCTCTGACGACGAGTCCGAGCCTGCGGCAGCTGCGGCTCCAACCGCGAACCCGACTCCACGTACGACAGCCGAACCAATGCCGACCGTCATCAGTTCTGGGACGACTGGCGCGATAGACGCTCTTGTTGCGGCGAGCATCGACTTGACACAATTGCCGATCGGCGACGCCGTATCGACTGCGCCAGAAGTAGACGCGGTCTGGTCGTGCCAAACCGATTTCGGTGGCCCCGGCGCCGGAGCAACGGGCGACTGGATCAACGGCGACGGCACGTTCGATATCACTGCCAAGCCGACCGTCGATGGTGAGGCTGAGTGGCCGAGCGAGTTTGCGATCAGCCTGAATGAAGATGTGCGAACGCTGACCGGCAACTCACTCCCGGATCACCTAACTGGTGAATACCCCATCACCTCGAACGACGACGCGTATCAATACGACCGCAACCCGAACTCAATCTCATCACAGACCCTACAAATAGACCTGCCCTCGACTCCGACAATAGCCGATAAGCCGTCCTGCCTGTCGCTGGGGCCCATCGGTGTGATGTTGACGGGCAGCGTGGTTTTCAATGCGCTGGATGCCCAGGGACGAGACGCTGTGGCCTATGAAATCCAGGACGACTGCAGTGGTCATCCCGAGATGCGTGGGGCCTATCATTACCACAGCTTGACGCCCTGCATTGAGGACGAGGGTGAAGGACACTCGGCACTCGTCGGCTACGCCATGGATGGATTCGGCATCTACGGGCCACGCGGAGAGGACGGTGAGACCCTCACCAACGCCGACCTGGATGATTGCCACGGCCACACCCACGAGATCGAGTGGGACAGCGATACGCTGGAGATGTACCACTACCACGCCACCTGGGAATATCCGTACACGCTTGGCTGCTACATGGGGACGGCCGCAGCGATGTTTGGAGGTTAGGACAAATCCCTTCCCCCTTGATCGGGGAAGGTTAGGATGGGGGTGCCTGGTGGCACATCGAATCCGGTCGAACCGATCTTATGCCTTGCGCCGCGTACCGACCACCACCGGCGTACCCTCCGTGGGGTGCGACATGACGTACACTGCCGTGCCGTACACCGCGCCAACGTTTTCGGCGGTAAGTACCTCCCCCGGCGTGCCCTCGGCATGAACAGCGCCGTGTGAGAGCATGACCACGCGGTCGCAGTACTGCGCGGCCAGGGTCAGGTCGTGCATTGCGATGAGGACTGCGCCGCCGCGCTTCTCCTGTACGTCGACGATCATATCGAGCACACGGGTCTGGTGCGCCAGATCGAGGCTGGACGTCGGCTCGTCCATCAGCAGCAAAGGTGCTTCCTGCGCCAGTGCCATCGCGACGACAGCCCGTTGACGCTCGCCCCCAGAGAGTGTTTCAAGTGTCCTGTCTGCAAGGTGCTCGACGTTCGTCAGGCTCATAGCCCGGCTCGCCATTTCCAGGTCTTTTTGCCCTTCCCACTGGAGCAGCTTCAGGTGCGGATTGCGCCCCATCAATACTAGGTCTAGAACGCGGAAGCTGAGGGGCAACTGTGGGTCCTGGGGCACGACGGCCGTGAGCTTTGCCCGGTCACCAGACGAGACGCTTGAAACGTCGACGCCGCCGATGACGATGCGCCCAGCGTCAGGTCTCAACACACCGGATATTAGCTTCAGCAGCGTCGTCTTCCCTGCGCCGTTCGGTCCGACGAGTCCGACGATCTCGCCGTCGTCCAGTCGCATGTCGAGGCCATCGAGGATTTTTTGTCCCTTGTAGGCGAACTGTATTTTTTCTACCTGAAGCATTGGAGAGCCAAAACGTCAAACGTAATGATTGCCGACATCGTAGTCTTTGTTACGTTTTACGCTTGACGTTTTTGGATTTCCCTCCTCACATCCTCACATGTCTTCGATACCGCAATAAATATAAGAAAAACGGCGCACCACAAAAGGCCGTGACAACGCCTACCGGAAGCTCCCCAGGGCTGACGATCGTCCGTGCTACCAGGTCGGCCAGGATGAGGAACGCCGCGCCAACGATGGCGGCCATCGGGATCAATGAGCGGTAGTCTGCCCCCCACATAAGGCGCACGGCATGTGGCGCGATCAGTCCGACGAAGCCGATCAGTCCACTGAAGGAGACCGCAGCCGCCGTCGCCAGTGACGCCGCGACGATGAGCAGTATTTTCGTCCGCTCGACGTTGACTCCCAACTGTTTGGCGTGCTCCTCGTTAAGCTGCATGACGTTCAGCACCCTGCCGTACGCCATCATCACAAGCACGCTCGGCACCAGGTAGAGAAGCACCACGGCGCTGTGATGCCACTGCGCCTTGAGGAAGCCGCCCAAGAGCCAGCTAAACACCGGACGAAGGTTGGAATCGCTCTGCATCATCAGCAGAGTCATGACCGCCCCGGCCAGCGACGCGATGGCTACTCCAGCGAGTATCAGTGTCGCCAGCGGCAGTCCATCGGAGCTTTTCGCGATGACGTAAGCGGCGGTTACAGTCGTCATAGCGCCTATGAAAGCAGCGACCGGCAACACGCCGACGCCCTGAACGAACGTCGGTACCGGCGTTACCAACACGATCACCGCGCCGAGTCCCGCGCCGGATGCTACGCCGATCAAATACGGGTCAGCCAAAGGGTTGCGGAACAATCCCTGATACGTCGCGCCGGACATCGAGAGCCCCGCGCCGACGATCCCAGCCAGAACGATTCGCGGGAGCCGCAATTGCCACAGGATAGTCTCTGACGACTCTTCCCACGTTCGCGCGAATTCGATGCCCGGAAAACCGTCTAGGACGATCCGTACTGTATCGAACACGGGTATCCGAACCGAACCTATACCCGCGGCAACGACGGCCACAAGCAGCAGAACTCCCAGTCCCGCAACTAGCCGCCCCCATGGGTACGACATGCCCATTGCTTTGACCGCCACTGCAGGTACGCCGCCAGATTTCGAGCTAGGGTGCATCATTCTTTATCTATTCAAAAAGATCGGGGTAGACCCATTTCGCGATCTCCTCCATGCCCGCAACGAACCTCGGCCCAGCGATACGCAGGGCGTTGGAACTCGGCAGAAGCACTCGGTTTTCTTTCACAGCCGTCACATCTTTGAACGCGTCGTTCGTGCTGAAATTGTCGTTGTCGAACACGATAACCAGGTCCGGGTCTCGCTCTACGATCACCTCTGGGCTCATCTGCACATAGCCGGAGATATCGTGGGCCAAGTTCCGGAGTTTGAGGAGGGTAAATACCTCACCAATCAGTGTGTCCGGACCAGGGGTCCACAACCCTCCCTCATCCTGGAATACGACCGGCCCTTCATCAACAGCTTCGAGTGTCTTTTCCAGGGCCGCGACTCGCGCCGTGAACTCCTCCGCAACCTCGTCAGCGCGGTCGACCGCGCCGGTGATATTGCCCCACAGCCGAATATTCTCGGCCACCTTGCGGAAGTCATTGGAGAGGCTTTTCTGGTAGAAAACGTTCAGATTGGCCCGTTCGAGGTCTTCAAGGAAGCCGTCGGAAAATATGAACACAAGGTCGGGTTTGAGGGCCACAATCTGCTCGATATTCATCTCGAATGCCGAGCCGAGTCGTGGGACATCGTCGGCTTCTGGCGGGTAGGTCACGAAGTCGTGCGTACCGATGACTCGGTGGCCCTCGCCGATAGAAAAAAGTATCTCGACGACGGCGGAGTCGAAAGCGACGATGCGCTCCGGCGGTGCGTCGAACGTGAGCGTCTGCTCTCGGCTGTCAGAGACGGTTACGGGGAACAGTTCGGCAAGCGGGTCTGGTGTCGCCGTGGGCTCGGGAGTGGGGGTCGGAACCACCGTCGCTGTGGCCGGTGGCACGACCGTCGGCAACGGCGTCGCCGTCGAATCGGACGCCGACTCGCCGCACGCCAACGCGATCAGCAGCAGTGCCGCGATAGCAAAAAGTGTCAGGTGGTACTTCGCTCTCATCGTATTCACTCCTCGGTGCTAATGACATGTATACAAAAAATCAGCTCCGAGGCTTGGGTATCCATGTACCGAAGCGGGCAACAAAAAAGCCCCGCTTCGAGATAGATGCAGGGCTGCTATAACGCACGCACATGCCAAGACCTTTACCTCGAAGGCCGAACGACATGAGCACAGGCCGTTGATCGGGCTCGTTCTGGCTGCGCCTCTCTCCCAAACCTCCTACCTCCTCTCCCTTAAGGGAGAGGACTGAGGTGAGGGTGAGGGCTTATGCCACCAACCGAGGTTGATGGAGGGTTACCAGAACCTACCGCTGCGGGACAGCGCCGGACTTTGACCGGCTTCCTCGTTTCAGCCCTTCCTGTGGACAATCTTTCGCATCCACCATCCAGGCACCCGCGCTCACTATTCAGTTGGTAAACTGCAACTCCGTCGACGGAGTGCTGGGATATGAAAGCATGGGGTAGGGAGGGTTGTCAATGACCACTTCTGGTCACTTCACCCACACCTCCCCGAACACCCTTAACCAATTCCCGCCCAATATCTTAACCACATCTTCATCCGAATAGCCTCGGTCGAGTAGCGCCTGGGACATCACGGAGAACTGGTCAGGGGTTGTGAACTCGTCGGGGTAGTGGTCCTGCCAGGGTTTTGGCTTCTCGTCGACGACGGTGAATGATGAGGGGAATTTCGTGCCTTGCTGCGAGCCGATATAGCGCCAGAATTCGTCGGTCTGGTCCTGGGTGTGGTCGGTGCCGATGGCGACGTGGTCGATGCCGATCATGTCCACCAGATGGTCGATGGCGTCCAGGTAGTCGTCGAGGGTCGCTGTAGTGAAGTTACGGAGGAAGGTGCGGATGCAGGTCGAGCCTATAACGCCGCCCTTCTCGGCCATGAGTTTGATCGCGTCGTCGGTCTTGTTGCGCCGGTGGTCGTAGTAGGACTTGGCGTTGGCGTGGGTGATCGCGACTGGCTTGTCGGAGACCTCGATGGACTCCATCGTGGTTGCCATACCGACGTGCGACAGGTCGACGAGGATGCCGACGCGGTTCATTTCCTTGACTGCATCGACGCCGAAGTTGGTGAGGCCGCCGTCCACACGCTCCATACAACCGTCGCCCAAGAGGTTGCGTTCATGGTACGTCACCTGCGCCACACGTACTCCCAGACGATGGAACAGTTCGAGCCGGTTGAGATCGTTCTCGATAGGGGAAGTATTCTGCCAGCCCAGGATGACGCCGGTCTTGCCCTCGCGCTTGGCCCGGTGGATGTCCGCGACCGTCTCGACCTGGATGATCTGGTCGGACCGCTCGCGGAACCGCACGAGCCACTTCGAGATGTGGTCGAGCGTTTCTCTGAAATTTTCCCAGGTGGCGATAGTGGCATTGATGGCGGTGACTCCGCCGTTGTTGAGGCTCTGGTACACGTTGTCGCTTTCCCAGTCGCTCACGTTCAGGCCGTCGATTATGATGGAGTCTTCGTACAGCCTCTGCGCCCGCTGCGATACTGCGGTCATGGTGTCCTCCGAGGGGGATGTTGAATGCGACGGAGTGTACCAGCGGCCCTATGCACCGTCAAACTGCTTGATCGGTGCTTGTGAACGAGGTTAATAACAAGACTTCAATCTGCCACCGACGGAGTGATTTACTGTACGTATTTTTGCGTAAATGTGGCTCAAAGAGTCCTAGGGCATGAGGCTCAACGATTTGGTAGGATTGGGATCTGACCTATTAAGTATTGGAACAGTCCTGTCAGGAAGATGTCAGATTTTCGTTGGGCAAGCGTCAGGTAGCTGTGGTCTCTATCTAATATGGTGGGGCCGCGTGTTAGGTATGTACTCGGATGTAGTAACCGATGCTACAGAGTAACATCAGGCGCAGGAGAGGCCCCGATGCCCAACGATAAGATACATCAGCCAACTTCGATGGCGAAGAAACTTGCTATTACCGGAGCGTTCATCACAGGCGCGTCGGGCGTCGCGATGGGTGTCTACTCGGTCATGGCGGGCGAAGCGACTGGAGGCGGCGCCCTGCTTGCGGCATCGGCCCTGGCTTTCGGGCTACTGGCGGCGAACCTGGACCGAGCGCTCCAATCGCTCTCTGGATCGTCGGATTCGCGCTCCGAATCCGAGCTGTCGGAACACATACGGCAGCAAATTGTCGCGCTCCTACCGGATGACCCGCCCGATATGCTATCCCCTTCAGCGGAGGCGGCAATGTCGTCCTTCGTGAACGTGTCCCATGTCAACGGAAGCGTCGTTCTGCGCGCCAAGAACGCAACCGAGATCGACATCGACGCCGAGCCGCTCACGGACCGAGAGAAAGAAGTGTTGAAATGCGTCTCGGAGGGGCACTCCAACAAGATCATCAGCGTCGAGCTTGGTATCTCCGAACGTACCGTAAAGAATCACCTCACCACTACGATGACTAAACTTCGAGCATCTGACAGGACACACGCCGTTGTGACGGCCTTACGGTTGGGCTGGCTGGAGATCTAGCGCTTCTGTCTAGTTCGTGTCGCCGACTTCGTACCTCTCGAGAAGCTGTCAAATAACTGCTCGCCACTACCTTGAGTTGCGGGTTAGCGCCTTCACCCCCACTCTAGCTCTCCCCCGTCGAGGGGGAGAGAATCAGAGTCTTGCCTATTGCAGTTACTCCTCTCGATTCGGTCCGGTCGCCGGACTTAACAACGCTCAGTACGAACGGATTTCTAGTAAATCGCCTCCGTATACAGGGTATTGCGTGGGTGATAAGCTACCCCTATAATCTAATCCCCATCACCGACCACCTGTCTTCATGCCTCACGACTTTCCTCCTACATTTGATGGCCTTCTGGCCCTTTGCGCTCACCTTCGGAGTCCCGACGGCTGTCCCTGGGACCATGAGCAGACGCACGAGTCTCTGAAACCCATGCTTGTTGAGGAGACCTACGAGTTTCTCGATGCCATCGACGGTGGTGATACGAACGAGATCGTCGAGGAGTTGGGCGACGTTCTCTACCACATGATGTTCCAGATACAGATCGGGCGGGAAGCGGGTACGTTCGACGAGCAGGATGTCGTTCGCGCTGTGCAAGACAAGCTGATTCGACGACACCCGCACATCTTTGGTGACACGACCGTATCTGGTGTTCGAGAGGTCGAATCGCAATGGCAGGAGATCAAGCGCAAGGAGAAGGTCGCCGAGGGCAAGGGCACGCTCGACAGCGTTCCGAGTTCGATGCCAGCTTTGGCCTACGCTCAAGCGCTCGGCGAGCGGGCGGCCCGCGTCGGCTTCGAGTGGAAGGACTTCGACGGTGTCCTCGACAAAGTACGAGAAGAGATCGACGAGTTTCGTGAAGCTGGAACACCCGCAGAGAAAGAAGCCGAACTCGGCGACGTTCTATTCACCCTCGTCAACGTCGCCCGCTGGCACCGGATCGATGCCGAAGGGTCACTCCGTGCTACAGACACCAAGTTCCGCAAGCGATTCACTCACATGGAGAAGCTCGCAACAGAGCGCGGTCTATCCTTTCCCGACCTGACGATCGACCAAAAGGAAGAGCTTTGGGTCGAAGCCAAGCGGGTGGTAGGATGAGGAGCGATTGCGTATTACGTATTGGTCCGACTCCAACGAGCAAGTAGTACGCAATACGTAATACGCAATTTCTTTTAGGAGTCCCACAATGACCCTCCCCGACCGCATGAAGTTCGGCATCTTTCTAGCACCGTTTCATGTGATGGGCGAGAACCCCACCCTTGGCCTTGACCGCGACATCGAGCTACTCCAGTGGTTGGACCACCTGGGCTACGACGAGGCGTGGATCGGCGAGCACCATACCGGCGGCTGGGAGACGATCGCTTCGCCAGAGGTGTTCATAGGCGTTGCCGCCGAACGCACAAAGCACATCAAGCTGGGTACCGGCGTCATCAGCTTGCCCTATCATCACCCGCTCATGGTCGCCAACCGCATGACCCTCCTCGACCATCTGACACGAGGCCGCGTCATGCTCGGCGTAGGGCCAGGCGCTCTTATCACCGATGCGTACATGCTCGGCATCGACCCGTTAACCCAACGCAATCGGATGGGCGAGTCCTTCGACATCATCATGCGGCTGCTGACCGAGTCGGAGCCAATAACCTATGAAGCGGACTGGTTCACGCTCAACGAGGCGCGCCTGCACCTCCAACCGTATACGAAGCCTCACTTTCCGGTGGCTGTCGCCGCTGCAATGTCGCCTTCGGGCATGGAGCTTGCCGGACGGCACGGAGCATCAGTGCTCTCCATCGCAGACACTACAGTAACGAAGCGCCATACCCGCAGCCTGAAAGACTTCTGGGCCATTGGCGAAGAAACGGCGGAGCGCCACGGCAAGACGATGGACCGCAGCGAGTGGCGGCTCGTCATCCACGCATACATCGCCGAGACGAGGAAGGAGGCTATTGAGCAGGCCCGCATCGGGGCGTCCAAGTTCCAGCGCGACTACTTCGAGACGCTGATGGGCCACGAGCCGATTTTCGACGGCCCTGCCGACAAGATCATAGACGTCGCAACTGAGTCAGGCAGATGGGTAGTCGGTACGCCCGACGATCTGATTGCGGCCATCCATCGACTCGACGAGGATAGCGGTGGATTCGGTGGGCTGCTCATTGTCGCAACGGAATGGGGCAACAGGGAGCAGGTGAGGAAAAGCTACGAGTTAATCGCCCGCTACGTCGTCCCGCAGTTCCAAAACTCTTTGCATAGTCTGGCCGCGTCGGAACAATGGGCCATCGAAAAGCGCGACCAACTCAAGGACATGCGGACCGAGGCACTCAAGAAGGCTGGCTCCGATTACGAGGCGCGACGTAACTATCAATCATCGAAGTAGCGAGTGACTCGCCTATAGCCCAAGTACCAAATCCTACCTGGAACCGGTACTAATAGTCGCTGTTGCCATCCTCGCCGTCGGAGTTGATGATTCGGTGAATGTTGGGCGTAAAGGCCTCGTCGTCGCCCGGCTCGGTGTCGTCGTCGGACCAGTCTTTTGCATCGTTGATACGCTTCGCCTCGGCGGCACGGACATCCTCACCAAGCTCCTGGCCCAGCACGGAGGTTGGAATATACGCGCCCGGTGGGGCCTTCGGCGGGAAAGAGACGATGCTCGCTTGGGACGGGTCCTTGTACGTCTCACGAATGATAATCGTCATCTTGTGATCATCTACGCTTTTTACTGTCGCCTGGTACCGGTTTCCGACGCTCATCAGGCGCTTGAGCCGCGATGCGATCTTCGGCTCGACCTGCCCGAGCTTGTCACCAGATGTAGCGTCGGTCACGTTCACCCGTCGGTTGTCCAACTGAAGGGTTACGTCGTCACCGGGACTCATCTGTACCAGAATTTTCGCCTGGGCAGTGTTCACAAGCGACGAAACGCCTGTCTTGCCCGACTCTTCGATGAAAGCACGCGCGGCCCCCTGGTTAATCACATGATGCCGAGGGAGTTCGTCGCCGAGCTGCTCCAACCGATCGAGGTTCTTCTTAGCGATGGTGTTGTACGGCGAAATCTGCAGCACCCGCTGGAACGCCGCCTTCGCCTCGCCGATGTTGCCGATCTCCGTCAGCGCCTTGCCCATGCGGTTGTACGCTTCCAGATCATCGGGAAAGTCCTCGATGAGGGACTGGTTCAACGCCACGGCGTCGGGCCACTGGTTTTGCATCGCCAGCGCAACAGCCCGCTTTGCTCGGTCTTTCCTCGTCTTCAGTTTGTCTTCGATCTGTTGATACACCATTGCCAAAACTCCGAAATGATTATTTACCTGGGTGGCTTGTTCAACTAATACAAGATCAGTCCGACTGTTGCAAGCGAAATTTCACCATTAACGTCATCAAATTCCTCCTGAAACCCCACTGTGGCTAGCACGTATCCGCCGTAATCTGACCCAATGCATCCGTTAATAGTCTGATGGTCTCTATTGTCCAGGAGATGCGTTACCGGAGTATTACGGTTGCACGGCCGATCAACGGTCGCTGCTCCACCGCAGCGGGAGAAGCTTCCACATCGCCTCAACCATAATGCCTATGGACATCTTCGATTTGCCTTTAGTACGGTCGATGAACGTGATCGGATGTTCGGCGACAGCCCAGCCCATGTGCTCGCAGGCGTGGTTAACCTCCGCCTGAAATCCGAAGCCGGTGCAACGCATCTGCGAAAAGTCGATGCCTTGTAAGGCGTCTCTGCGAAAGGCCTTGAAGCCGCCCGTGGCATCTTTGATCTTCACGCCGGTCACTGCGCGGATACCCCAGTTGCCGCCAGAGCTAATGGACTTACGTAGAAAACTCCAGTGCTCGTCCACGCCGCCGCCCTTGACGTAGCGCGAGCCGACAACCACGTCCGCTGTTTCGAGGTCGGCAAGGAACTCCGGGATATACTTCGGCTGGTGGGATAAGTCGGCATCCATCTGGACGATGAAGTCGGCGCCTTCGTCAAGCGCACGGGCGAATCCCGCAACATATGCCGGGCCGAGTCCCAATTTCTCGTGGCGCTGGATCAACTCGACGCGCCCACCGTGTTCCTGGCCGAGCCGAGTAGCGACCTCGCCAGTGCCGTCGGGCGAGCCGTCGTCGACCACGATTATGGTCAGGTTCGAAATACCCAGATCGAACAGGCGACTTGCCAACTCTGGCAGGTTCTCAGCCTCGTTGTACGTTGGGACTACAACCGCCACTTTCGGGTCTGACGCACCATTCGTGCCAGCACGCATAGACTCCGCACGCTGGACCGGTTCCTGCTTTGATGAAATTACGTGTTGCACAAAAATATCCTACCGATACGCTCCGATGATGCCCCGCCACCTAGCGAGAACCGCGTCCTTGACCATCCGGATCGAGTCGCCGACCGGGTTGATCTTGCTGGACGGCTCATGATACCAGTCGATGGGCATTTCGAGAATACGTAAGCCGCGCTTCTTGGCGATGTAGAGTATCTCGACATCGAAGCCCCATCCTGTCGTGCGCTGCCTTCCGAATAGATCCTCGGCTACATCCCCTCGAAACATTTTGAATCCGCACTGCGTGTCTTGAAAGCCAACGACCGCCACCAGTCGAACGACCCAGTTGAAGACCCTACCCATCACATGACGTCCCGCAGGCTCGCCGAAGCGCCTTGCGCCCTCAATTTGGCGGGAGCCTATCACAACGTCGTTGCCCTCCGCCATCCGTGCCAGAAAGTCTTTCAAGTACTCAACTGGCATCGACATATCGGCGTCGCACATGAAGCGGTACTCACCTGTCGCCGTTAGCATCCCGTGACGCACCGCAAGCCCCTTGCCCGCCGTGGGTAAAGATTCAAGGTGCAGTTGCTCGACTTCGGCGGCCCAGCTACTGACGACCTCGGCGGTGTCGTCGTCGCTGCCGTTCTCGACGACGATCACTTCCCACCCGTACGCCTGGGCGCTGAGGAAGCCTACGAGCTTCTCCAGCGTCGGCCCGATTCGCCGTTCCTCGTTATACGCCGGAACGATCACCGATAGGAACGGCTTCGCCAACGAGTTTTCCTCCTGTCGTCTTCTGAATCTTTAGCACGTTTGCCGGGCAGAATGCAACGCAAATGGTGTGCTCACGAGAGCAGAAGATGCACTTCAGAGAACGCGGACATTACGTATACTCTGCTGATTCTGCGATTAACACTACTCCGGCTCGTCTAACTCGAAGGCCGTATGAAGGGCGCGGGCCGCATCGGCAAGCCGGTCCTCATCAATAACGCAGGTTATCCGAATCTCCGAAGTCGAGATCATGTCGATGTTGATATTCTCGTTGGCAAGTACACGAAACATGCGGCTGGCGTAGCCCGGCGCGTTCTGCATGGCGGTCCCGACAACGCTGACCTTCGCCAGATGGTCGGCGCTGATTACCTCGCCTCCGCCCAGTTCTACGGCCACCGCCCGCACGATGTCGAGCGCCCTGGGCAGATCGTCTCGGCTTACCGTGAAGGCCAGGTCGGTGTCGCTGCCTGCGGTCGCGGTCTGCACAATGATGTCGACGCTGATATCGGCATCCGCCAGCGGTTCCAGCAGGCTGGCTGAGATACCCGGACGGTCGACGATACCGGTGACTGTGATCTTGGCAACGTTTCTATCCGTCGTAACGGCACGGGCCCTGTTACGTATCTCCCCAACAGTCTGCTGCATGTCCGCTCCTTGATGAATAAGCGTTCCCGGAGCGTCGACGAAGCTGGACGCCACCAGGATAGGCACGTCGTACTCCATAGCCAACTCTATAGAGCGCGGCTGCATTTTGGCACCGAGGCTCGCCATCTCCAGCATCTCCTCGTAGCCAACTTCATCGAGCTTGCGTGCCTGGGGTACGTGCCTCGGGTCGGCGGTGTAGATGCCTTCGACGTCCGTGTATACCTCGCAGCGGTCAGCCCTCAGCGCCGCCGCGATGGCGACTGCCGAGAGATCCGATGCGCCGCGGCCCAGTGTCGTCACGTTCATGTCCTCGGTAATGCCCTGGAATCCGGCGACGATTACGACACGGCCTGCCGATAACTCGCTGCTGATGCGGGCCGTATCGACCGCCGCGATGCGTGCCTTACCGTGCCGCGAGTCGGTGCGGATACCCGCCTGCGCCCCGCTGAGACTGATGGCGTCCAGCCCCAACGACCGAACCGCCATCGCAACGAGCGTACAGCTCATCAACTCGCCGGTGGACAGCAGAACATCCATTTCCCGAGGGTCGGGCCGCTCGGACACTTCACTCGCCAACTCGATGAGCGTATCGGTCGTGTCGCCCATGGCGGAGACGACCGCAACGACCTGGTTACCCTGGCCGTGCGCCTCGGCGATGCGCAGTGCGACGTTTTTGATCTTCTCGGCGTCCGCAACGGAGCTTCCGCCGTATTTTTGCACGATGATAGGCAATGTAAGTAGAGTTCCTGGCTTGAAGACCTAACACAAGAGGCCGTCGAAGGGGACCACTGGAAACGTTCTCGATACTAGCTTACCGACTCAGCACGATGATTACAAAATCGGAGCCCTCAAATGACTTGCGCGCCGTTGCTCGTCGGCTTCGTAACGATCACGTCTCCCTCAACGCCGGACTTGGATGCGGCCTCCGCCATCTCGTAGCCGACGGTCATCTCCCGCCCGTCAGTTAATGCGAGAATTGTCGAACCAGCCCCTGACAGGAACGCCCCAAGCGCACCGGCATCGAGGGCGGCGCGGATGATGACCCTCATCGGATAGAAGATGTTCTGCCGTGGCGGCTGGTGAATTCGGTCCTGAGTGGCGATTGCCAGCTGTGTGAAGTCGCTCGTCGCGAGGGCGTTAACGAGCAGGCCGACGCGGCCCATGTTGAACACAGCGTCTTTCACCGATATCTCGGTTGGGAGCACCGAACGCGCCTCCATCGTCGACATCGGCACGTCCGGCACGTAAAGAACGGCATGTAGCTCGTCAGGGACCGACACGGTCGATGTTATCAAGCGCTCGCCGTCGTGTACGACGACCTGGCATCCGCCATACAATGCTGCCGCGGAGTTGTCCGGGTGTCCTTCAATCCGCGCCGCCAGGGCGAGGACTTCGTCCTTGGCCAAGGGTTGCCCTAGCAACTCATTCGCTACAACGATTCCGCCGACTGCCGCTGCGGAACTACTCCCCAGCCCACGGCCTAGCGGAATCTCGTTCGTGCACGTGAACCGTACATCCGGTATTTGTTGACCAGCCTCATCGAAGGTCTGACGGAACGACCGCGCGACGAGGTTGTCCGGCCCCGTCGGGAGCTCGCCTCGCCCGAGACCGTGAATCTCGAATCCCGTCGCATCCGTCTCGACGCGCACGGTATTCCAGATATCCAACGCGATGCCGAGACAGTCGAATCCAGGGCCCATGTTGGCGCTGGTCGCGGGAACCTTTACTGTGACGCTGCGTGCCATCGATGCCTTCTTCTAGGGGTAGCGGGGCAGAACGACATTATACACGTCGCCAGGAGAGGCATCGTTTATAATATGTGGGACGCTTGAACGCAGAAATGGGAGACACCCGATGCGAAACGAGTTCACGGCTATAATTGAGCAGGATGGCGAATGGTATATCGCGTATTCTCCAGAGATACCCGGCGCGAACGGTTAGGGGAGGACATCCGATGAAGCCCGAGACAACCTCGGCGAGGCTATCGCGCTCATACTCGAAGACCGGCGTGAGGATATTATGAGCCAACTCAGTTAGGAGATCGCGGTGCCCAGGCAGGATAGTCTACTCCTTCGCATACTTCGTGGAGAATCAGACGCAAATATTCCTTTCCAACCGTTACGCCGACTGCTCTACAATCTTGGGTTCCAAGAGCGAATTCGGGGCAGTCATCACATCTTCTTCCGCGACGACATCGAAGATATCTTAAACCTTCAACCACTAGGGCGAAACGCAAAATCTTATCAAGTAAAGCAAATCCGTAGAGTAATACTTAGGTATGGATTGGGAGGACAGACCAATGGTAAGTAACCATAAGTACGAAATCATTCTGTACTGGAGCGAAGACGACCAAGCGGTTATCGCTGAGGTGCCCGAGCTTCCCGGTTGCGCAGCTGACGGACCGACACACCAAGAAGCTCTGTCCAATGTGGGAGTGGTCATCGAAGAGTGGATCGAGACGGCTCAGGAGCTAGGCCGCCCCGTCCCGGAGCCCAAGGGCCGACGGCTGATGTTCGCATAGGAACGTAGAGTGATCGATGCGCGGAGGTAGACCATGACACTTGAATTCACCGCAGTTTTTCGGGAAGTGCCTGAAGGCTACATTGGCTTCGTCGAGGAATTGCCAGGGGCCAATACGCAAGGCGAAACGTTAGAAGAAACGAGGGCTAACCTTGAGGAAGCCATTCATCTCGTCCTGGAGGCCAACAGACAGCTAGTCGGAGAATCGGTTAAGCATTAGAAAGGCTGGAATAGCGATGTCAGTTCAATATCCGCTTGAACACGACTGGCGGCAGTACATAGAAAGCACGCCTGACGTCTTACGTGGGAAACCGAGGATTCGGGGTACCAGGATTCCAGTAGGGCTGATTTTGGGGTATCTGGCTGCAGGCAGTTCGGCAGCTGAGATTATTAAGGAGTTTCCAGATCTCGCTGAGCATCAGATTGCGGCCTGTTTGGGCTACGCTCGCGAACTTGCCGAGTTCGAAGTCGCCGTCTAGTGAGCCTGCGTCTCTTTGCAGACCATTGCGTTCCGACATCTATTGTTCAGGCACTGCGTGAGTCAGAGCACGAGGTGTTTGCCCTGCGGCACCACATTCCTGTCAACTCACCCGATCCCCAAGTCATCGACACGGCTCAACAATTTGAGAGCATCTTGATTTCCTTGAATGGGGACTTTTCCGATCTCGTGGCCTATCCACCTAACAACTATCGAGGGATCATATCGATTCAACTCAGGAATCACCCTGAAATCATCCCGAGCTTGATTGTAAGGCTCCTGGGCTTCTTAGTCTCACATCCTGAGATTGAATACTACGCAGGTAAATTGTTATTGGTTGAAGTCCATCGAATAAGAATTCGACAATAGACACATGAACCAAACGACCACGACACCAACCACCCCAGCCGATATCATCCGGCAGAAGACACTTGACGCCCTCGAATATTCGGAGGTGCGGGCGGCGGTCGCGGAGCACACGATGTTTCCTCCCGCGAGGGAGCTTGCCAAGGGACTTGCGCCGGTGTACACGGTGCGCGAAGTCGAGGAGCTTCAGCGGGAGACACGCGATGGCATCGCATACCTGGACGAGTCGGGCGATGTCGACCTGGCCGCGACAGGCGATGCGTCGGAGGCTATCTTTCGGGCCAACCTCGGCGGAATGCTGACCGGCAAGGAGCTACTTGAGGTCGCAGACTCGGTCGAGGTACTTAGTCGGGCTCGCTCTGCGTTCTCGAGGAACACCGTCAACGCCCCGATTCTGGCCGAGATCGCATCGGGCATCCCCGAACTCACCGATATCCAGCGACAGATCCGCTCGAAGATCGGTTTGCGGGGCGAGGTGCTCGACAGCGCCACGCCGATCCTCGGCTTACTTCGCCAGCACACCCGTGACGCATATCAGCGCACCGTCGAGGCTCTGGAGCGCATCATGCAGTCGCCCGTGGGCCAGGACTCGCTCCAGGACCAGGTTATCTCCGTACGCGGCGACCGGCTCGTCCTCCAGGTTAGGACTGAACTGCGCCACAAGATACCCGGCATCGTTCACGACGCGTCCAACACCGGGGCGACGCTGTTCATCGAACCCTTTGCGACGGTCGATCTGTGCAACGCCTGGCGTGAATTGGCGCTCGAAGAGGACCGCGAGACCCGCAAGGTGCTCATCGACCTATCGGAGCTTGTGGGCGTGGTGGCCGATGATATCCGAATCGGCGTGCGGCTCACTGGACGGCTCGACTTCATCATGGCGAGGGCACGGTACAGCGCGCGGATGGACGGCGTGGCAGCCCAGGTCGGCGCCGATGGTGACGAGAATTCATTCGCGATTACGCTAGTGAAGGCGCGGCACCCGCTCCTGGGCCACAACGCCGTGCCGATCTCGGCCAATATCGATGCGGGATGGTCGGTACTGGTCATCACCGGCCCGAACACCGGCGGCAAGACCGTTTCGATGAAGACTGTAGGGCTGCTCGCGCTCTTGCACCAGTCGGGCCTGTACATCCCCGCTGACGACGGGAGCGCTCTCCCCGTCTTCGATGGCATATACGCCGACGTGGGAGATCAGCAGAGCATCGCAGGCTCCGTTTCCACGTTTAGCTCGCACATCCTCAACGTCATCAACATCCTCGACCACGCAACGACCAACTCCCTCGTGCTTCTCGACGAGTTGGGCACGAGCACCGACCCGGAGGAAGGCTCCGCCCTGGCAAAGGCGATTTTGCAGCACCTTGCGGCGAAAGGCGTGAAGACCATCGTCACGACTCATCACCGCACCGTCGCCGCCTTCGCCGAGGCCACCGAGGGGATGATGAACGCCAGCGTCGATCTCGACCCGGCTACGTTGCGACCTACCTATCACCTGACGATGGGCGTACCAGGCCGCAGCTATGCGATGTCCGTCGCCCAACAGCTTGGCTTGCCCGAAGAGATTATGCAGCAGGCGAAGCAGTTGCTCGAACCTCAGTACATGCAGTTCGAGGACTGGCTGAACGAGCTTCAGACGCAGCGGATGCAGCTCAAGACGATGCTCCAAGAGGCCGAGCAGACGAAGCTGGAGGCGGAAGTAACCAAGAAGACGCTCGACTCCGAACTCGAAGACGTGCATTCCCGTCGCGAGGACATCCTGGCGGCGATGCGCGCTGAGCTGTCTCAGCAGTTTGAGGAGGCACGCAAGAAACTCCGTCGCGCCGAGGCAGCGCTGTCATGGGATGCTCCTCGCGGAGAAGCCGTCAACTACGAGGAGATCAAGCGGGTGCGTGTCGAGTTGGAGGAGGCACGCAAAGAGGTCGATAAACTCGAAGAGGCTGGTGGCGACGATGAGATCGAGATTGTCCACCCTCTCGAAGTCGGCGACCTCGTCAGTGTTCGCGGCCTGAATCTTGAGGGCACCATCGCCTCCATCGACCAGGACGACCGGGAAGCCGAGGTCATGGTAGGCGACGTTCGGTTCACCCTCGACCTGGGCCGCCTGACCTTTGTCGAACGAGCCGTCGCTCCCGAGAAACCGAAATCCTCGTGGAACGTCAACTACAACCTTGGGCCTATCCTGCCGACGACCGAGTTGCACATTCGTGGAAAGCGTGCGGAAGATGCAATGATTGAGGTTGAGGAGTTTCTCGACAAGGCGCTCCGCGACGGAATCAGCACCGTGCGCATCGTCCACGGCAAGGGGCGTGGTATCCTCCAACAGGGCGTCCACGACCTGCTCGACCGGAACTCCCTTGTCAAGTCGTATGGGTTCGCCGATCGCCGCGACGGCGGTGTTGGCGTCACGGTGGTGGAACTGACGTGACGCGCGCCAGATTGTGGGTGATAGGCGCCGGGTGCTGGGTTCTGGTGGCCTGCGGAACGGTGGAGGCACCCGCCGACCCAATCTCCTCGCCGACGCCAACTCCGTCCGCTTCGCCGACCGTCATCGTAGTACCCACGTTGGCGCCGACTGACACTCCGTCCGCGCTCCCATCGATCCCTACCCGTACTGCTTCGCCTACGGATACAGCGAGCCCTTCTTCTACCCTAACTCCTTCGCCTGTGCCAACGGCGACTCCTTCGTTTACCCTGACGCCATCGGTTACCCCAAGCGCGGCGCCTTCTCCATCACCTGTGACCCAACGCCAGACAGCCATCCCGACACCCTCGGTCGTCATCGGCGGCGTCTCCTTCGGCGCAGAACTTGCGATCACCTCAGCCGAGCGGTCCCAGGGTCTGTCAGGCCGCGAGAATCTCCCTCGGTCAACAGGGATGCTGTTCGTTTTCGAAAGCCGCCGCGCATCGTCGTTCTGGATGAAGGAAATGCGATTCCCTCTCGACTTCGTTTGGATCTCGGAGGAGTGCGTAGTCGTCGACATCACGCGCGACGTACCAAACCCTGTGCCGAACACGGCGACGGCGGTGCTCCCGACGTACTCTTCCAGCGTGCAGGCGGCCTACAACTTCGAGATCAACGGCGGTGAAGCAGCGGAACTTGGTATCGAGGTAGGCGATACTGTACGATTCACCGGCATTCCCGACGAAGCGGGCGAGACATGTGAAGCATAGGCAAAAACGTAGAGCGTAATGACGCCGTGGCCGACCTGGTTTGCTAGACCAACCCGGTGTACGAAAATTGCGTTTTACGGTTGACGTTCTCTCCACTCGTCCCCTCAAACAATCGATTTTATGCACTCTCTAAACACTTGGGGTCTGATACGTAAGCGTGTGGCCAACAGCCGGTGGCTGCTGGCAAGCGTCTTTGCGGGCGTTTTGGTGTCCGCCTCGCTCGTGTCTGCGATCCCGGTGTACATTTCGTCGCTCACGCAGTTGAGCCTCAATTTGGAGATCGACAACCTCGGTAGGTTTGGTACGACGGCGTTCGCCTTCGCAAACAACCTTATTCTCACAGAGTCGCGCTTTGACGAGAGCGATCAGGTCGTCGGTGACGCGATTGACCGGAACCTTCTTCCTGCGTACGCCGGTCGGGAACGGATACTCGGTACTCACAACCTTTGGATCGAACTGGGCCCCACTCGTGTTGAAACCGGGGTCGATCCGCCAAGCGGGGTGGTTCGGCATCTGTCTAACGTTGAGAACTACGTCACCATAATCTCTGGCCGAAACGCCGCGTCGACCGTTTTGAGCGGCGCGAACGGGCCCATCGTTGAGGCTATAGTCAGCGAGAACGCCTTCGACTTGTTCGGTCTAGGCGTCGGCGACGAGGTAACCGTTGGCGTGGCTGAGGATGCCCCCGGCCGTGTAACCCTGCGAATAGTAGGTGTCGCCGACAACTCCAGTTTCGATGGGACCCTGGTGTCCATCGCATCGGGATTCTTGAACCCGCCTACTCAGATCGACCCCGAACTCGGACCACCGCCGTTGCCTTTATTCGTCACTGAGCAGGCGATCACTGACGCGGTTGGCCCCATTTTTCGCGGCATCGTCGTGGACGCGATCTGGTTCATCCAGTTTGAGCCTGAGGTACTGAAAACCTGGACAGGCGCCGAGACGCTGGAGCGATTGGACGACTTCGAGCGGGAGATCAACACTGGGTTGATCGGGGCGAACATCACGACACCGCTGCGGCGCATCGTAAACGGGGCCGAGGCGAGAGCGTTCTTTGCCCGTGTGCCAATGCTGCTGCTCTTGGCCGTACTATCCGTCACAGTCGCCTTCTACCTCGGGATGATGGTCATCTACCTGGTTCAGAGCAGAAACGAGGATGCCGCGCTCATGCGAACACGAGGTGTCGGGTTTCGCAGCCTGCTTCGCATATACTCGTTCGAGGGCCTGGTCGTCACGGTTGCTGCAGTCGTACTCTCTCCGCTTGTGGCGATAGCCTTCGTAATGGCAGCGGGTTTCTCCCCATCATTCAGTCCTCTGACCGACGGCGGCCCGCTGCCGTTCGTACCGCAGATTACGCCCTTCATCATCGCTGTGGTCGTGGGACTAATTTGCCTTGCCGTTATCGTGCTGCCCAGTGCGCTAATGGCCCGCAGCGGCGTATTATCTCAGCGCTTCCAATCGGCCCGACCACCAGGCTTATCCCTCTTTCACCGTTACTACCTCGACTTGCTGCTCCTCGTCCTGGGGGGTTTTGTCTTTTGGGAACTTCAATCGCGGGGCGAACTCGTATCCGGTGGACTCTTCCAGGATGTGGAGATCAACGAGGCGCTCCTGTTTGCGCCTGTGCTGTTTCTTGTAGTCGTGGCGCTGGTGTTCATGCGGCTGTTTCCCCTTCTGGTCAGGTATCTTGCCGGTGAGTCACCGAATTTACTGCATCTTACTGCCGCCGCTTCGTTAGCCATCTTGATTCCCGGCACCGTAATGAACGGCGTGAGAGGGGTCGGGGAGACCGATTGGCTGGCTCCGGTTGTCATATTAGCCCTGTTCGGGGCGATCTACTGGGGTGTCACCAAAACAGGGCAAAAAGTCTTCATCGCCGTTGGCATAGTCGGCCAAGCAGTACTCCTGTGGGGCTTCTACGGCCTCGACCCACCGGACTCAGACAGCCTCCTCTTCTGGCCCTTCGTCGCGTTAGTGGGCGTGGTTGTTGGGCAGGTGATCTACATCTTTCTGAAAAGCTTCGTCCGCTTCGCGCCCGTGTGGGTTTCTATGAGCCTGTGGCACGTGGCGCGTCGGCCCATGCAGTACACATGGCTGGTGGTGCTCGTGGTACTAGTGACCGGCGTGAGCATCCTGGCGACGACCGTCGGCGGCACCCTCGAACAAAGCCAAGTCGACCGCGCTCGTTACCAGGCTGGAGGCGACATCCGTGTATCGATGTCCAGGCAATATACCGGCGGCGTATCAGATTTTCGTGATAACTCGAAGGTGGCCCTTGCCGCGGAGGCGATGCGCACCGAGGGGACTGTCGGTTCGATTAGTGTAGAAGTACTTGGAATCGACTCTAGCCAGTTCGACCGAATCTCGTGGTACAGAGACGATTTTTCCGACCGGCCCTTAGACCAGATAGTCGCCCAACTCCGGCCACAGGCGGGTTCGTCCAGAGCCGTGCTGCCCGAAGGCGCGACGAGTATTGGCCTCTGGGCGCTGCCTGCACAGCAGTACGAGGGTCTGATGATGAACCTTTTGCTGAGCGACGCCTTAGGCCAGCTTACGACGGTGTTTCTGGGCGAAGTGGGTGCCCCAGAGTGGAAGCTCATGAGCACAGAGATACCCGTATGGCTGACCCAACCCTTGACCCTCACGGCTGTACACCTACAGGAGCCAGGTGCCGTTGGCCAAAGCGGGAGGAGGGCCGGTACGGTTTTGGTGGACTATATTCACGCAACGGTTGGGGATGACGAGCAGGTGATCGTCGTCGAGGACTTTGAGAGCGCGGTGTTCACCTGGCTCCCGATTATCGCCGACCCTCTGGCCCCAGATACATTGGATCCGTTCCCTGACATAGCATATCGGGGTGGCAGGTCGGCGAGGTACGTGTTCGGACAGGCCACGGACAATGGGGTCCGCGGATTTTATAAAGCCCCTACGAGACAATTCCTGCCGGTCGTGTTTTCCGAGCAGTTGCTGGCGCAGTCCGGTCTGCGTATCGGGGAGCCAGTCATCATCAAGCTGGCGGGCCGACAAATCGTCGTCATCATTATGGATACCGTCAGGCACTTTCCGACCATGAGCGGAAGGAACGACAATTTCATTATCACCGACGTTGACCTGCTAGAAGGCCACGTGAACGTGCTGGGCTCGGCGTACATACGGGCGCCCAACGAGGTATATATCCGCGCGGCGAGCGACGACGACGAGCAGGTGCAGCAACTCCGCGACGAGTTGAACGTCAGTATATTAGCTCAGCTCACTGACCGGGTATCCCTGCTCGACAGGTCGAACGTGTCGCCAGCTATGTCTGCTGGTTGGCGCACGCTGGCCGTGTTCTCACTGGTGGTCGCGGTCGTGGCAGCGGCTTCAGGATACGTCAGCTATCTTCTGCTCTCGGACGCGGGCCGTCGTATGGAGGTTGCGTTCCTACAGTCGATGGGACTCTCGCGGGTGCAGTTGATCGCGCTGATCGCTTTCGAGCAGGCCGCCATAATCTCGATCTCACTTGGACTAGGCACCTGGGCTGGATTCCAAATGAGCAGGCTGCTCGTATCGCCCCTGGCGCTCAGTGAGGCCGGCGGTAGAATAGTACCGCCGTTCCTACTCCTGACCGACTGGACGCTGCTCGCCCCCGTCTACGCGGCCATGATTGTGTCATTCGTGGGGATTCTCACGGTCGTCAACTGGCGTGCGCTGCACGTGAACTTGGCAGCCCTCGCGCGGCTGGAAGCGTAGTCTCACATTTAGTGGCGTGGCTTAATAGGCGTCGCGTCGATGGGAAATGTCTAAAACCACAAGAGTCTGATTGGCATCGTCGCGGCCGAATGTTATCCGCCACTCACCTACTCGTAGACGCCATTCGTTTTCGCGGCCACCGAGCTTTCTAACGTCGCCATGACTGTCGGATGAGTACTTACCCAAAGCAGCTGTGATCCTCTGGCGAAGCCTGGTGTCGAGCCGCCTCATCTGCCGCTGAGCATGAGGCGTGAGGATGAACTGCCAGATCACGGCTGCAATTCTCGCCCCATATCCTCTAGCGAAACACCCTTTCCATCTCGATATTCCTGCCAACCTTCCTCAATGATACCTACCTGTTCTGGCGTTGTAGGCTCATCGTCCTCCGGGGCATCGAGAAGGCTTTGGATCAAAGGGTCGGACTGATCGCGAAGATACTCAAGGTACCGCAGCGCCGCATGCAACTCGCTGTCCGGAATATTGTCAACGACCTGCTTGACCTGTTCTCTGACGTTCGGTTCTTTAGTAGTAGTCAACGCCTGGCTCCTAGCTAATCAGCATCTGGTTCCATAGTAGTAAACCGTTACCCTCAACGGCAACGTGCTACTGCGCCGTATACCCGCCGTCGATAGCTAACTCGGCACCTGTGATGAACAACGACTCGTCGGATGCCAGGAACAGGATGGCGTTGGCGATCTCAGCCGACTCTCCAAGTCGGCCCATCGGCACCTTCGCCAGTCTGGCCTCGACCTGACCGGGTTCATGCGTCAACGGCTCGAACATCGGAGTCATGACAAAACCGGGGTGAACGGAGTTGACCCGGATGTTTTCCCTGGCATACTGAACCGCAGCGGTCTTGGCGAAGATTCGCATCGCCCCCTTGGCCGTGTGATAGCCAGTCGACGATGCGCCGCCGACAAGTCCGGCCAACGACGAGATCAAGACGATTGAGCCGCCGCCGACCTTTCGCATTTCTGGAATGGCATGCTTGGTGCCGAAGAACGCGCCCTTGGCGTGGACGTTCATCTGGATGTCCCACAACTCCTCGGTCGTCTCCTCAACGGTCGTGCGGAACGTTACGCCCGCTGAGTGCACGAGCACGTCGAGTCTTTCGTATAGTTCAATGGTCTTCGCAATCGCTTGCTGCCATTCGCGCTCTTTCGTCACATCGAGGTGGAGATATGTCGCTTCGCCGCCAGCCTCCCGAATCTGAGCGGCTGTCTTCTCACCCTTCTCGTCATTAATATCGGTGATGACTACCGTGGCGCCCTCGCGCACGAACAGACGCGCGCTGGCACCGCCAAAGCCCATCAATTCGCCTTCAACGCCGGTGGATGCGCCGGTGATCAGCGATACTTTGCCCTTGAGCCTCACCAGTTTCTCTCCGTTACTCGCCGCGCACGGTGATACGGCCCACCATGCCTGAATGTATGGGGCAGGCGTAAGGAAACGTTCCTGCCTCAGTGAAAGTCAGCGTAAAACCCAGACCACCGGGACGCTGGCCGTATCCGATGAGACCCGAACTGCGAAATCCCATGCCGTCGTACTCAGATGAAGGCTCCGAAGGGAACAGCACGCGCGGATTCGCGACCACATACGGGGTGCCCCGCACACGTCGTTCCGTGAGGTAAAAGGGCGGGACACCTTCATCGCCTCCAAATACGACTGCATGGAACCGCGACGATATCCAGGTGATAGTGTCTCCCTTGTCGATCGTCATACTGGGCGGAAAGAACTCCAGTACCTCGGCTTCCGGTGTACCCATACCCGCTGCCACGATGAAGCGCGATGTGTCGTCAGGCCCCGGCTCGATATCTAGAACAGTGGTCTCTTGAGCGACTAGGCCCTGTAGACTATCCACGATGTTCTGGCCAAACGCTATCTCCCGCTGAGCGTTCTCGTCAATGGCCACCTGGTTGGGCAAATCAGCGGTTGACGCATCCTTCACGACCACAAGGCCGCGATGGAATTCGTGGATGCCGCAGCTATACTCATAGGTTCCCGGCTCTGGGAATTTCAGAGAGAATGTATCGATAAGTGGCACGCCTTCGCCAACCTGGTAGCCGAACATAATGCCGGAGTTGATGTAAGCGGCAAGGTCGTGCTCCTCGACAGGTTGGCCAGCCCTGCGCGTCGGATCAACCAGCGTTGTCGCGAAAATGAACTCGTCCGGATTGCCATTCGGCTTCGGAACGATATCGATGACCTCACTCAAGTCGGGCGCGAAAGTAACGGTGTGCGGATCATCACCCTGGCCGTTCATTCGCCAGGTGATCGTGTCGCCCGCCCGAATCTCGATGGCATTTGGATAATACTCGTTCAGCGAGCTAGTGCCAACGCCGCCGCCGACCAGCACGGTCAGGTTACGTGGCGCGAACTCGCTGGGCGGCTGCTCGTCGTCAGAACCGCCACATGCGGCGATCAAGACGCCGAGGAATAAAATCAGTGCGGCCAGCTTTTTCATATACGGGGATCCTATGCAAAAAGTTCGCCGATAGGGTACAGGGGTGCGGGGCGTGGGGTCTAGAGCAGGGTAGCTAGACAGGGCAATCGCATCTGAATGCATGTCGTAACCAACTCGTACGTCACGCAACACCAGGGCAGGTCCTTCCTGGGAAGGACTTACTCAGGTATTTGTGGGACAGCAATGAGGTCAATCTAGATGGAATCGCCGTGGCGGCAGTCAGAATCGGCTTTCCACCGTACGCACATTTGTGCTATAATCGTTTCAAATTGTCCGTTCTGGTCGCCTGTGCGAGCGCCGCAATCCGTGGCCGTCTAGCTGAGCAATGAGACAAAATGTTACAGAATGGTACACTTTTTTAACCCCCTCTCCTCGGGTGCGCATGGCGTAGTCAACTTGTCGACGGGGCGCGTAGCGAATTCGGATCGCACATCTCGTCCGATAGTGTCTCATTCTACGATCTGCCCGCCCCGAAGCAGGGCAATCGCATCCAAACGTAAGTTGTAGCCAACTCGTACGTCATGCAACACCAGGGCAGGCCCTTCCTGGGAAGGATTCCCCTACGTAGACGATCTCTGTCGTAGGGGCGAGGTGTTCTCGCCCAGGTATTCGCGGGACAGCTATGAGATCAATGTAGAGGCGATTGCTCTGGGCGGAGTACAGGGCCTCTTGTGCTATTATGAGCCTATCTCAACTGGCTCGAATGGGTACGCGCTATGGTCGTAGAAGTCCAACGTCATCTCATCACCGTCGAAGAGTACGAGCGCATGGGTCAGGCCGGAATCTTTTCCCCCGAAGCCCGCCTGGAACTCATCGACGGGGAGATACGCGAAATGGCACCGATTGGCCCGCCTCACGCCGGAATAGTGAATGCGCTGACCGAGTTGTTCATCATGTCGCTTGGACGGAAGGTAACTGTCACTGTTCAGAACCCAGTTCGGCTCAGTGAATACACCGAACCCCAGCCTGACTTGACGGTCGCACGACGCAGGGACGACCGTTACAAAGGGCGTCATCCAGTACCGAACGATATCCTGATCTTGGTCGAAGTCGCGGACACAACTCTTCACTACGATCACACCGAGAAGATGCCCCGTTACGCGCAGGCTGGAGTGCCCGAATTTTGGCTAGTCGACGTAGGCGCCGAGCAGATTACCGTCTACACTCAACCGACCGCAGACGGCTACACCGCAGAGCAAGTGCTGCATCGCGGAGACGAGATCGTTTCTACAACGATTGCCGAGCTTCGCCTACCGGTCGACGAGGTATTCGGGTAGCTTAGCTCCGGTCACACGCTCGACCGTCTCGCCAGGCGGCGTCTGACTCAATCGTGCGATCGTATTATGCGGTGCTCTTCATGCCTGTCCGTAGACCTCAGTCCCCATTGACCCTTGGTGGTATATCGGTAGAATACGCCCAACGTTTCGATACCGGAGGACGCACATGCCGACCATCGAGACCGCCCTTGGGCCTATCGACACCGCAGACCTGGGCTTTACTCTGAGCCATGAGCACGTGAGCATCGGCTTCGCTGGCTCCGCGTACATGCCAGAGTTCTTCGACCGTAAGGCGACCACCAAGCGTGTCGTCGGCGCCTTGACCGCTGCCAAAGAGGGCGGTGTGGATACCATCGTAGACGTTGCACCATACGACCAGGCGCGAGACGTTCGTCTCCAGGCCGAGGTGTCCAGGCAGTCGGGTGTGAACGTTATCGTATCGACCGGCACCTGGCTCGACGTGCCGCATATGTTCAGCATCGCACCCATCGACCGCATCGCCGACTTCTATGTCCGCGAGATCACCGAGGGCATCGACGGGACAGGCATTAAGGCGGGCATCATCAAGTGTGCGAGCGACCGTGGCGGTGTAAAGCCCAACGAAGAACGTGTCCTTCGTGCGGCAGCGCGAGCTTCCACGAGGACCGACACGCCGATCATGACCCACACTTGGGCACTAGAGCGCATCGGCGAGCAGCAGGTGGCCGTTTTCGAAGACGAAGGCGTCGATTTGAACCGCGTCTGCATCGGCCACAGTAACGACACGACCGACCTCAGCTACTTGATCGGTCTTCTGGAACGCGGGGTTTGGCTTGGTATGGATCGGCACGGTGTCGCGGGCCTCATGGGGCCGACCTGGGAGGAGCGCGCCGTCGTCCTCAAGCAACTCATCGACGCAGGCTGGGGACACCGCATCATGCTCGCCCATGATTGGGACAACTCAGTAGGGCTATTTTCGCCAGAGGCCAGGGCTGCACGCGACGAGGGGAATCCCGACGGTTGGCTGTTTATCACGCGCAACCTGCTGCCCCGCCTCAAGTCGCTCGGTGCGACCGGCGACGACATCCACAAGTTCACAGTCGACAATCCGAGGCGGTATTTCGAGGGGCGAGAATAGCCATGACTGTCACACTCCGCGACGGCGATTTTGCGTATGAATCACTCGAATATTGGGAGACTTTCCCTGAAGGGGTAAGTCCTGTGGAGTGCCCAGGCATCGCCGTGGACGACAAGGACGACGTATTCGTCCTCACCCGAAATGTTGAATACCCAATCATGGTGTTCGCGCCGGATGGTACCTTCAAGCGGTCCTTCGGCGCTGGAGTATTCAGCGACTTCGCACACGGCATCTCCATTGCACCCGATGGCATGATCTTCTGTGCCGACGTTGGCAATCACGCGATACGAAAGTTCAGCCCCGACGGTGAATTGCTGCTGACCATCGGCACGCCCGACCAGCCGGCAGAGATTTGGAGCGGCGAGCCGTTTTGTCGTCCGACCCACGTCGCTGTCTCGCCAAACAGCGGCGACGTTTTCATCACCGACGGCTACGGCAATTCCCGTGTGCACAAATATTCGGCTGACGGCGAGAGGATTCTCTCCTGGGGCGAGCCGGGCATCGACCCTGGTCAGTTCGTGATGCCCCACAACATAGTCATCGACGCCGACGAGCGCATTTACGTCGCCGACCGTGAGTGCCTTCGAGTGCAAATCTTCGACACCGACGGCCAGTTCATCACCATGTGGAACAATATTTATCGACCGGACGGCATGACTATCGGGCCTGATGGTCTTTTATATATTGCAGAACTGAACACACAAGGGATCGAAGTGCCACCGCCAGGAGTAGGGCACCGTATCAGCATCTGGAGTTTGGATGGGAAGCAACTCGCACGGCTGGGCGACCCGGATATGGGCGAAGAAGCGGGCAAATTCATCGCGCCTCACGGTATCGCCGTCGACTCCAAGCTCGACCTGTACATCGGAGAGGTAACATACTCCGTGCCGGAGGTCGGCGGACGACATCAAGACCCACCAAGGGAGTTCAAGAGCTTGAAAAAGCTGAAGCGGCTTGGCGCGTCAGGCGAAGCTAAATGAGTCGCTTAGCGCTGGGCTTCGACCCTTCCTGGGAAGGACCCGAACGGGTTAATCTGGAGATTACTTCGTCCTGAGCAACGCTAAGTCCGGCGACCGTACCGAATCCAGGGAGGTAACTCCACAATACTCTGATCCTCTCCCCCTTGACGAGGGAGAGCTAGAGTGGGGGCGAAGGCGCTAACCCACAAATACCGTCGTATGGGCAGTTACTTGATAGCCCGTCGAAGGGCGAAGCCAATGGTCCGATAAGCCGAACACCGAAGGAGTACGAATGGAACATCACATAATCTACAAAAAAGACGGCATCTACGCCGCGTTCCCGCAGCTTGACCACTTGCCGGATGGTCGACTGGCCGCCAGCTTCTCGATCTCGCTCAAGCGCGACCACTATGTGATTGGCGAGTGGGCGGTGATGGCGTCCGACGACGGGGGTCGGACCTGGGTTGCGTCGGACGACTCATCGATTCCGCACAGCTGGCCCGCGCCGACGACCCGCGAGTACTCCGACCGATTCAATGCCGTACTCGCCGACGGAACATACCTGTGCGCTGGTTCCACCGGCTGGTCGGTCTGGGACGAGGAACGCCGCGCGGAGACCGAGCAGTCCGATATGCGCGTGCTTCCTCATCCGTGGCTGGACGACAAGATCGCCGTCCGCGAGCAGAAGCTGTTCGTTCAATACTCCGAAGACCAGGGACGGACGTGGACACGTAACGAGTGGAAGATACCCGGCTTCGACCATTCGATGGCGTTCTCGCGTGGGACGATGCTCGAAGACGGTACGGTGCTGGTTCCGGTCTACGGCGAGGACACCGATGGCAACGGGCGCAACATGGTCTGGCGCTCGGGGCCCGGTGGCAAGGCTGGCTGGCGACTGCTGCCGTTGGGCAATCAGACGAAGGACATGAACGTAAACGAGACGGGCTTCGTGGAGACCCGGCCAGGCCGAGTCCTCGCTCTTTCCCGTAACGCCAGCGGCTATTTCACCGAAATGTGGTCGGACGATAGTGGCCGTACCTGGTCGGAGCCGTTGCTTACCAACATCTGGGCTCCACACTCGCCACCACACATGATCAAGTTGCGAGATGGCCGGATACTTTGCACATATGGCTACCGCCGTAGGCCGATGGGCATCCGTGCCGTCCTCAGCAGCGACGGCGGCGAGACCTGGGATACCGACAATACCGTTATTTTGCGCGAAGACGGCGGCACGCCAACCCAGTCAGCGACTGTGGCAGAAGCGCCCGACCTCGAATCGCTTCGCCTCTCCGGCGCGGAGTTTCGCAAGCGGGTCGGCTCGGCGGTAATACGTGCTCACTATCGACCGGAAAACGCACGGCCCGACCTCGGCTATACCATCTCAACCCAGTTGGAGGATGGCACAATCTTGTCGGTCTACTACATCACGTTGGATGACGGCATCACTCACTGTGCCTGCACGCGGTGGGAGGCTTAGCTGGACTCGTCGTCAGCAGGTGAATTGATTGCCGTCAGAGCAGGTTTTCGGCTCGTACGAGACCCGGCCATCCGCTATGGCCGCCAATACCAGATCGCTGACTTCGTTTGGTACCCACGCCTTCCAGACCTCCTCGTTCCGCTTGAAGAAGGTCTGAGCGGCGACAGTCGGCTTGATGCCCAGCCTGCCACCGGAGATGGTGGCGGCCCGCTTCGAGAATAGCTCTTTCGAGAAGCCGACGTTCGTCAGGACGTCGGTCACTTCCGGGGCACGGTCAGAAAGCGCTGGATGGACGGCAATACGGATATCGGACGCGTCTGAGAATATCGAACCAAGGTCCACTACTGCGCCGGCTTCCGACTGCTCCGCAAGCCAAGCTGTGGCACTGATCGGCACCTGGAGAACTACGTCAACTGAACCATCGGCCAGCGCGGCCTGGTAGTCGCCGTCGGTTACTTGGACGACCTCCGCGCGATACCGAAGACCATGAAATGTGATGTAGGCAAGAACGGCGTTGCCGAGTTGAATGTCCTTGTCGTCCCACTCCGCAAACCGCACAATCTCCGCATCGACCACGTCCCGATCCGCGATATTCGTATAGTCGATTTCGCGAAGGCCGGGCGTGGGCTGAATCGAAACCGGGGTGTTCTCAACCGCTGGCTCTGCAGACTGGTCGGACGATGCTGGCACAGCCGTGGGGGACGGAACAGCCGTGGGCGTCACGATGCTGGTGATGAAGGGGTCCTCTTGCGCACCGCACGCCAGGAGAAACAGGCTGATCGCGACTGACACAACCGCCACTGGGACGAAAGGAGTAGGTATATGAAAAAACTTCATGGGCTTACCTCGGTCAGAAATACGAATGCGTCCTAATCTCTATCTTCTACGCGCTGGATCAACTACGGAATTGTATAACAAGCTACGCTACTGCCTAATAACACTCTGTTGTACTTAGAAACTATCTCAAAACACTAGACGATGTTCAAGACTTCGACTATCCTTTGGTCCGAAACGAATTGGAGGATGGGAGACATGTCGAAGCAGAATACACTTGATACGATCTGGGAAGTTCCTGATGACCTTTGGCAGGAGATTGAGCCACTCATTGGAGAGCTTGATCCGCCCAAGCGCACCGGGCGGAAGAGGGAAGACCCTCGGAAGATGCTCGACGGAATCATCTTTCGCATGCGCTCTGGGTGCCAGTGGAACCAACTGCCCAAGTCTCTGGGAGACGACAGCACAATCCATCGTACCCTCCAGAGATAGGAGCGCATCGGACTGTTCCCCAGAATTTGGGAACACATCGAATCTGTGTGCGATGAACTGGGAGCGGTGGATTGGGAATGGCAGTCGGCTGACGCATCCATGGGCAAGGCCCGTTTGGGGGGGATGCAATTGGCCGGAACCCAACTGACCGAGGAAAGCCGGGAACCAAGCGCAGTATTCTCGTAGAGGCGGGTGGTGGGCCACTGGGCATCGTCGTGGCGGCTGCGAACGTCCACGATACCAAACTCCTGGGGGCGACTCTCGACTCCATCGTGGTTGAGCGTCCTGAACCGACAGAAGTAAGTCCTCAGCATCTGTGTCTTGACAAGGGATATGACAACCCCACCGGGCACGAGACCGTGGCAAAACACAACTATCAGTCACATATCCGTCGTATCGGCGAAGAGAAGCTCGATACATCAGGCGAGAAACGGTACCCGTCCCGTCGTTGGGTCGTCGAGCGAACGTTGGGATGGCTTTCGAAGTGCAGAGCCATCCTGGTCCGATACGACAAGAAGGCAAGGAACTATTCGGCGTTACTACAACTGGCATGTTCACTACTCTGGTACCGTCGCTGGTGGCGGCTCAAGAATCAAGAACCTGGGTTTTGAGATAGTTTCTTATCCATCTGTCTAGATAGACTTCGAGTGACTGATTATGCCGATCAGCCGTCACATTTGAGCAATTGTTTCAAGGAGCGGTTGAACGTATCTTGTTCTTCTATTTGCGGCAGATGGCCTGACTCCTCGAATATCACAGGCTCGGACGAATTCAACAACCGCTGTAATTCGAAAGCTACTTCCACGGGAAATATTGGATTATGCCGGCCAAAAATATTCCGATTGTTGAGTGGTCAAACGTAATTTTACGTCCCTTTATAGTATCACGTATAGATTCGATGTCCGATGACTATAGAAGTTGATACAAGAACTGTTTTCGATTCTTTGTATCTCTCATTGATTAACTGCCACACTCGACCATTCTCTGAAGGGTATCGGCATTGCTAGTGTGAATAATGCTATCAATCATAAACTTTAGTCCAGGCCGCGAATATCTGGCTTGAGACAATTCACTCACAAGCGGTAACCGCAAGAATCGAAGCAACCGATGTCTGACAGGAGCGACTCCGCCAGGTACAATCAGTGCCAAGTGATCGATATTCCCTACTCCACGAATGACGGCTTGCAACGCCACATATCCACCAAGCGAAAGAGGGCTGGATGGGACGAAGATTAGCTCCTCACCATCCTATCTGAATTAAGATGCGATTGCCCTAGCACGTAAGGGTTTCAATGCCCAAGAACAAATATTCGTGTATGATCTTCAACTCATCCATGAAGGAGGGTGCAAATGGGGAAATCTATCGGTGTCATCGCTATTCACGGAATCGGTGAGCAGACTGCGGAGTTCGATAGTGATTTTAGGGACGCTCTAGGTTCGGAATTAGGCAGCGACGTTCGAGAGGACGTGAAGTTTGAAAGCATCTACTATCAGGAACTAATACAAGCCGAGCAGCGCAAGATATGGGAGCAGATGAAAGCGGTAGGCATCAAGGGAAGTTTGCCCCGTCGGCGGCTATGGGGGTTCTTGCGCAAGTGTCTCCTGTTTAGCTTTAGCGACGCGACAACGTACCTGCATAACTCTGATGCAGCTTCAAGTTCGTACCGACAGGTCCACGATGAGATCGTCAGATCGATTCACTCATTGCAGCTAAAGTTGGAGGACGATACGGCACCAGTTGTCATAGTAGCCCACTCTCTAGGTGCTTACGTCATCTCAAATTACATTTGGGATGCACAACACTGTAGCGGGATATGGAGCGATGACCGGAAGCCGTCTGACATTGAGCGATTCGGGAACGTTGCGAATCTGTCTACTATCGGCTGCAATATCCCGCTATTCGTGTCTGGGCTAAAGAAGGTCGAGGCGTTTCATGAGCCCAACGAAGGCTTCGAATGGCTGAACTATTATGATAAAGACGACATTCTGGGGTGGCCGCTCAAGCCACTGAGCAAGGGGTTCACTAACTCCTACAAGAAGGTCGTCACCAGAGACATCAGAGTAAACGTTGGGGGCTGGCTGAAGTCCTGGAACCCATTCAGCCACAGCACGTATTGGACGGACGGCGGCTTCATCAAACCCCTGGCTCGTGAGATCGAACGGATACACGCCAACGTGCAAAGGCCGGGTGGCACCGCCGTTTATGCCAGCGCCGTCGCCTGTCACAAGGCCCACGAAGAGGACGGCACACCTGTCTACGAAGACTAAACTACTAGACGGCCCTCTCAGCCGCTGGCTATACTGGGTGTCGTGGCACCATCCAAAGAGTTCCTAGCCTTCCTTCAAGAACATCCTGCACTGCTGGCCATCGGCAACACGCCGCTGGTGCGGCTTGATCTGCCGCTGGATATTGGCGAAGCAAGGATTTCGGCGAAGTACGAGCATCTGAATCCTGGCGGTTCGATTAAGGACAGGCCGGTGCTGAGGATGCTGGTCGAGGCGATTCTGTCCGGCAAGCTCACGAAAGACAAGACGATTCTCGACGCAACGTCGGGGAACGCGGGCATCGCATACGCGATGATCGGCGCGGTGCTCGGCTACAAGGTAGAGCTCGTTATGCCGGAGAACGCCAGCGAGGAGCGCAAGAAGCGTCTTCGCGCCCACGGGGCCGAAATGGTCTTGACCGACGCGATGCTCGGCTACGACGAGAGCCTGCACGAGGTCAAACGCCGCTACGAGGCCGACCCGGACAAATATTTTTGGTCGAATCAGTACACCAACCAGAACAACCCTCTCGCTCACTACGAGACGACCGCCGTCGAGATTCTTTCGCAGGCCCCCGATGTGACACACTTCGTGGCTGGCGTCGGGACGGGCGGGACGATTAGCGGTGTTGGCAAGCGGCTCAAGGAGTACAACCCGGACATCGAGATCGTCGGCATCAACCCGCCGGAATGGCCGGGCGTCGAGGGGCTCAAGCACCTGGGCGAGGGCCACATCGTGCCGGAGACGTTCAACCAAGAGATCGTCGACCGCACGATCGAGATCGACGTGGACGCCTCGTACGAGATGTCGCAGACGATGTCGGCGCTTGGCCTGTTCGTGGGACAGTCGTCGGGCGCGTACGTCTGGGGAGCCTATCAGGTCGCCAAAGCAGCCGGCACCGGCCATGTCGTGACGATCTTCAACGACATCGGCGAGCGCTACTTTTCGACGGGGATGTGGGATAAGCGGGGGTGAGGGGGGTTGGGCTCTGAGGCCCGGAGGCTTGTTTCCTCCATCAGCTAAGTTAATCACGCCAACGTTACCAGTGTTCTGGGATAGTGCCATATGGACAAGAATGACTTGGCGTTTCTCGTTCCTCTGCCGCCACAACAGCATGATGAAGTGATGTATCGATGATGACTCCATCTTCCAACAACGCTTGAGACGTTTCTACTAATTTCTTTTTCATATTGTCGGGTTTCAGTTGCCCACTTGATCGAAAGGTATTAGCAAGTATTATTTCAGATCGTCTTGGAATTTCTTGTCCTGTATATTTCACAATTATTTGCGTCAGTGGATGCTGATAATCGAAAAAGGTTCTCGACGATCCGTATCTATGTGCTCGATCAGCACCCAGACTTGTCTTTATGCGCCATTTACCGAGGCGCCGACCCGCATCTATAAATGTTCTGCGGGTGCGATTTATTATCATAGAATAATACTCTATTGTACTTGCTTTTTCTAGGCTGTTATAGTCTTTTGCTTTTATCCGATCAGTAAACCATGATTCAAAATCGGACAATTGTAGCGATGGAGAAACAACAACTAGATGTTCGTCGACGATATTAGGTCCGATCAATCTGATATCGTTGTGATCCTCTCTCCCTATTCTATATATGTCACCCGTCCAGGAATTGATGTCCTGAATCGTGCGAGGCCTGAATCCATCAATCTTAGAATAGGTGCAAAGTGCCATCCTATCAGTATAAGGAGGAACGATACTGGGTCCGTGTGAGAGTGCATCACGGTCGAAATGTGCAGAAACGAACCGCCACCAACTGGCTGGTCGATCCTCAGATACGGTCAAGTCGAATAACATTTTGATTGCCGTGGCACTAGTGTTTGCGATGTCTCCCCATACTTCTTCTGCCCTAGTAGCCATACGTGTTCGGTCGGCAGTCAAATCAATTGCTCGATCGCCAGTTAGGTTTATTGTACAGAGCATGTTGCTCAATTCCGGTAACTGGTCAGACAATTCTCCGACAAAAAATCCCTCTTGCAACAATTGTACAGTTCTATTTCTGGTGCCTTGATGTGACCACAGAGGGTAACCAGCCCTATCGGGTTTGATTGTGACATCTACTTCGATATTAGACTGGTTTGCAGACGCAGTTGAAGAATCTTGACCTATTTCTTGATTCTCTTCGAAATCTGAGGCACGAACCCGACGACCGTGCAGAACGTGTTTTGTACCTTCTTTTGTCATTACAATTATCGGTATCGAAGGACGTCTAACGAAGTGCTTCACTCTATCAAGAACATCGATCCCTGGGAGTTCCTCCGTTTTCAAATGCATACGGATCTCGGTACCTGAGTGTTTGCGCTGTCCGTAAGAAGGGATAAAGCTGTCCGTTAGCGATCTGATGTCTAGCTTGATCGAGTCTTTGCCATCCATTTTAGATTCGACTTCTATTGAGTCAGCTAGCATGAAACACGATAAGAATCCAATACCGAACTCACTTATCGGCCGAAAACCACCTTCAAACTCAGAAGAACGATAATAGCTAAAGCCCACCTTAGAGAAGAAACTTCGAACGATATGCTCGTCCATGCCAATTCCGTTATCGTCAACGGTTACCGTTGCACCATCGTCGTCCTCTGTCACTGTGATTCGCGGTTTCCACCCTGCGGGCCGAGTCAAGGCTGCAGAGCGGCACGCATCTACACCCACATTTCCCAGATCAGCCACATAGGTGCGTCGTAATCCGGTAAGAGTACTGCCCACATGAGCCGCTTTCATGGGCATCATGGCCAGTGAGTGTGCTAGACTGGCCGTGTTACCGAGATA
>Ga0114996_10000726_pt1 | contig 45738 bp, 32 predicted proteins | sample ArcticOcean_MG_C_4_FD_87039 | JGI IMG/M metagenome (GOLD analysis project Ga0114996, IMG submission 87039) | Marine microbial communities from western Arctic Ocean - ArcticOcean_MG_CB4_134 | ecosystem: Environmental > Aquatic > Marine > Oceanic | place: Arctic Ocean: Canada Basin | collected... | reverse complement strand
GGTAGCGGCTCAGCGCGAGAGGGTTGTAGCCGTAGGTCGTCTCGATCTTCTCGTCGAGGGGATGGTTCAGCGAACCGAACGCGGCGACATGATCGGTCGCGTGTAGCCGGGTTTGCGGGCCAATAAGCGGCTTCACGCTCTCTTGCAGCATCTTGGCGGCAGGTGCGTAGGCCTGCTCGAAATTCGCTCTTGCATACGCCATCGGGTTGCTGTTGGAGTTCCAATAAGCCAAGTCCATCAGGAACACTGCCGCGAGAGCGTAGGCGACGTACCGGGAATTGAATTTGCGGCCCAGCCGGGAATGGACCTGGCGGCCCAACACTTGCACTCCCGCGCCCGCCAGCAACGCCAGCCCGAGCGCAATCACGAACCAGCAATGAACCGGCGCCCGTATCTGACCGAATCCCGGCAAAATTCCCAGCAGCCGCGCCAACCCAAACGAGGGCCCCAATGCATACCAGAACGGCATAGCCACCAGCCCCATGGCGACGGGCCAGAGGGCCCGGTTCCGCAGCCCCAGGACGGCTAGGGGCAAGAGCAAGAACCCTCCGTAGAAGTAGAACTGCGTGATGTCGGCCGGGCCCCGATAGTTTCCCGAGAGCGCTCCCAGCGAGTCGGGAAGCAGCAGAGTGGGCAAAGACGCCCAGGTGAGTACGCTTTCCGAGCTGGCCGATGTGTCGAGATCGGCGCGAATCGAATGCTCGACCAGCTCGACCGATGGCAGCAACTGCACCGCTGCCAGCCCCAGCGCGATCAATGCGGTGGCCGCGAAACAGAGCAGCAACCGAGAGCGTTCCCCCGGACGTTGAACCGAATCGATTGCGGCAATCATCGCCACCGCCGACAAGGCATAGAGCGAGGTTTGGAAATGGCCGGCGAGCAGCATCAACCCGGCTGCGAGACCGGCGAGAGGGATATATCCGCGGCCCGTGGCCTCCGACGCCTTCTGAAATGCCAGCAACAGCCAGGGCAGCCAGGCGGCGGTTTGCAGCATGCCTACGTGCGAGGCGTGGGCGGCGAAGAAACCAGAAAGCCCGTAGCCGAGCGCCGCGACCAGCGCGGCGGATTCGTCCTCGAGCATGCACCGTGCTAGAAGCCAGGCTCCGAAGCAGGCCAGCAAAGCATGCAGGAAGATCTCAAATTGGATGGCTCGGGGAGTCACGCCAAGAAGGAAGAACGGCCAGTTCAGCGGGTACCACGCCCCCACCTGAGGATCGGCGAGAAACGGGAATCCCGAGAAAATATAAGGCGTCCAGTGAGGAAGCTCTCCCGCGGCCACACTGTCGGAGAAGTATCTCTGCGAACTGTAGTGAACGTCAACGGCGTCCCATTGGATGCTGGCGTTCGTCGAGGTGAGCGGCGTCCAGTAGAAAATCAGAACCCCCAGTAGCAGCAAGACCGGGGGCGCCCAGCGGGCAGTGTCTCGGTAAGAGGCCGGGGGCGCTGGGGCGGCAGTCTCTTGCGGTGGCTTGGCGGTCTTGTTTTTCTTCGCGCGCACGGACGGACCCAAGGTTAGCACTGCCCGGAAAAGCTGTTCAACAATCCCGCCGGCCACTCGTCATTTCAGTAAACGTCAGTAACCGTCAGTCATAGCCAGCTCCGGCTGGTGACGGCGCCAGCGGCCATAGTCAGAGCACAAGTCAATTCGCGGCTTCCGCTCCGATTGGCGCCGAATCCGGGCGCAATTTGCGGTTCCAGACCGCCAGCAAGACCACAGCCACCGTGGTCAGCCCGACGCAGAGTCCGACCCACACTCCAGGCGCTCCCCAACCTCGAGAGAAGCCAAGGACATAGGCGACCGGCAGGCCAATGAACCAGTGCCCGACCAGGGTGCTCAACATCGGGATGCGGGTTTCGCCGGCGCCCCGCAAAATCCCCGTCGCTACTACCTGTATCCCGTCCGAAATTTGAAAGAGGGCAGCAATGTAGAGCAGAGAGACTCCCGTGGTCAGTACGGCGGCATCGGTGGTGAACAGCCGCAGAATCCACCGCGGAGCGAGAAAGAAAACGACGGCCGCACCGGACATGAAAATCACTCCAAGCAACAACGCCACCCAACCCGCAACGCGCGCTCCAGCAATGTCGCGTCTCCCCAAGGCATGACCGACGCGCACCGCTCCCGCGGACGAAATCCCCAGCGGCACCATGAACATCACCGCGGCGCAATTGAGCGCGATCTGATGCGAGGCGAGTGACACCGGGTCGAGTTTCCCGATCAGCGTGGTGGCTACCGCAAATACCCCCAGCTCGAGAGTGATTTGTGTTGCTGCCGGCAATCCAAGGCTAAGCAGCGAGCGAATGCGGGCAGTATCGATTCGCATCGATACCCGTGAAAGTCCGGTTCGATAGCGCCCCTCCTGGTAAAGGACGTATCCGAACAAGGCGAGGCACATGTAGGTTCTCGAGATACATGTCGCCCATCCGGCCCCGGCGGTCCCAAACGCGGGAAAGCCAAGATGGCCAAAAACCAGGGCCCAGTTGGCCGCGACGTTGACCAGGTTTGCCGAAGTCAACACAACCATGATGGCCCGAACCGCTCCCATGCCCTGCAAGTAGCGCCGAAACGCCGTATAGAGCATCAATGGGCCGACGCTCCAAATGAGCGCCTTCATGTAGGGGATAGCCTGGGCCTCGACAGCGCCATGAATTCCCCACACCCGCAGGAAAGGGATATACAACCACGCTAGACCCATTAACACCGGAGTCAGGACCAGGCTCAGGTAGACGGCCTGCAGCAACGATTGATGGCAGTCGTCCAGCTTACCGGCCCCGTAGGCCCTGGAAACCAGCGTGTCGAGTCCCAGCAGCAAGCCAATGCCGAAGACGATGACAGTGTGAAAAGCAATGCCGCCGATACTGACGGCTCCAATGGCTTCGGGGCTGATGCGCCCGACCATCATCGTGTCGACGACGCCCATCGCCATCCATCCGAGTTCGGCGATCACGACGGGCGCGGCCAGCTTGAGCATCGGGCCCAGCTCTTGCCGAACGGCGGTGGTGTTGTGTGGTTCCCTACCCTTCACGACTTCTTACGATCATGGTGGTTTCGTCGGCCCAGGGCAAATTGGCGGGTCTGTGCAGGCAGGTTTGCCGGCTTTTCGCGCCGCCGTTGAGCCGTTTGAGCTGCGACCGTTAGGGGAGCGTTACTACCCCTGTGCGCTCCGCCTCCCTAAACCCGAATACTGTTCACCGAGAGCCGTCGGGCTTAAGCCTCCGAGCCGAGAGCCCTAAGAACCGCGCCGCTCGCCGCGGAATCACGGATTTTTTGGCCTCTTTTTAGGGTAATCGTTAACTGAGTTCGCTGCTGCCTCTTCCTTGCGCTCTCGTGAGCTGACTGTTAGGCTGAACAGTTTAGGTACAGAGTGCTTTCAGGCTTTCCGCGAGGAAAGGGAAGGGCAGGTGTGCATCTATGGAGCGTATTGTCGACCTTATCCGACGTAAAAGGGACGGCGAAGAGCTGGCGTTTGAGGACTATGAAGGTCTAATTAGCGGCTATGCGCGTGGCGAAGTCAAAGAGTATCAGATGGCCGCTTTTCTTATGGCTGGCTGCTGTACCGAGTTTACCGACAATGAAGCGACGGCGCTTACTTCGGCGATGCTCAAATGCGGCGAACGCATTGACCTCGGCGCGGTTACCCGGCCGAAAGTAGACAAGCATTCCACCGGTGGCGTCGGAGACAAGGTCAGCCTCGTTGCCGCACCCATTGTCGCCGCTGCTGGCATTGCCGTCCCGATGATCACCGGGCGCGGGATTGGCCATACCGGCGGAACACTCGACAAACTCGAATCGATTCCCGGGTTCAGAACGGCTCTGACGATACCAGAGTTCCAAAACATCGTGGCTGAGCACGGGCTGGCGTTTGCGGGTCAGACCAACGCAATCGCGCCTGCTGACAAGCGGCTCTACGCGCTCCGAGATGCCACGGCTACCGTCGACTCTTTGGCGTTGATCGCGGCGTCGATCATGTCGAAGAAACTAACGGAAAACTTGGACGGTCTGCTGCTCGACGTCAAGGTTGGGACCGGGTCGTTGATCCCGGACCGCGCCGATGCGCGGCGCCTGGCGCAGTTGATGATCGGCATCGGCCGCCGCATGGATATTCGGGTACAAGCATTGCTCACCGACATGAGCGAGCCGCTCGGGTTCACGATCGGCAATGCTCTCGAAGTCATGGAGGCCGCCCAAACACTGCAAAATCAGGGTCCTCCCGATTTGGTTGGGCTTTCCATCGAAATTGCCGCCCGCATGATCTATTTAGGCGATCCCACTCGCTCGATCGAAAGTGCCCGCGACCAGGCTCAGCAGTTGCTTGCCGACGGCTCGGCCCTCGCAAAGTTCCGCGACGTCATTACGGCGCAGGAAGGCAATCCAGACGTTCTCACTCAATTCGAACTTCTGCCGAACGCCAACGGAGAGCATATCATTAGCTCGCCTCGAGCCGGCTTCATCAGCCGCATCAACGCGGACGACATTGGACACGCTGCCGTGTTGCTCGGTGCCGGACGCGACAATGTGGATGACAAGATCGACTCCGCCGTCGGAGTGATCTTGCAGTGCAAGGTCGGCGACGAAGTAGTCGAAGGCTCGCGCCTGTGCGCCCTCTACTACACCCAAGAGACGGGGCTGCAAGATGCGGTCCAACTCGTCGAAGACGCCTTTAGATTGTCTTCGACCCAGCCCAAGCCTCGCGACTTGGCTCTTGATCTGGTACAGTAGCCCGTCAAACCGGCGAGCGTTCGCTGTCAGCGCGGGGGTCTTGTGTTCGCGAGACTCTTGGCTGGGCCGCCGCCGGTCTGTTGACCTCCCATGGGACTGCTGGGGCTGATCTTCATCCTTGCCGTTGCGTACGGGCTCTCCGCCAATCGCAAGCGCGTGCGATTTTCTATCATCGCGTGGGGTCTGGGCCTCCAAATTCTCCTAGCCGTTCTGGTTCTCCAGACGCCTTTCGGGGCCGTATTCCGCGCCATCGGGGAGGTCGTTAATCGCGCCATGGCCTATGGCGAGCAGGGCAGCGTCTTTGTCTTCGGCGATCTAGCCAAGTCGGACGGCCCGGCGGGTATGGTCTTCGCCTTTCAAATCCTGCCGCTGATTATTTTTATCTCCGCATTGTTTTCCGTTCTCTACCACCTTGGAATCATGCAATGGGTGGTCAAAGGGATCGCGGTCGTGATGCAGCGCGTGATGGGGGCCAGCGGTGCTGAATCGCTCAACGTGGCCGCGAATATTTTCATGGGGCAGTCGGAAGCGCCGTTGACCATTCGGCCCTACTTGGACCGTCTCACCACCTCGGAGCTGATGACGGTGATGACCGGGGGAATGGCCACGATCTCCGGGGCCTTGCTGATCGCCTACGTTCGAATCGGGGGCGTTCCAGTCGAACATCTTTTGACAGCGGTCGTGATGACGGCGCCCGCCTGCATCATGCTCGCCAAAGTCATGGTTCCCGAGACCGAGGAGCCGGAGACCCTTGGCAGCATTCCCGCGAGCGCCGAGCAGACCAGCGTCAACGTGATCGACGCCGCCGCCAGAGGCACGAGCGAGGGCCTCTACTTGGCTCTGAACGTTGGGGCCATGTTGATCGCTTTCATCGCGCTGATCGCCTTTGCGAACGGGTTGCTGGGGTGGATCGGCGGGCTTCCCGGCATGGGTTGGGCGCCCGACAGCCTGGAGCAGATCTTCGGAGCCGTTTTTGCGCCGGTAGCGTGGCTGCTTGGTGTCCCGTGGATTGATGCGCCGACGATCGGAAACCTGCTGGGCACGCGGATGGTCTTGAACGAGTTTGTCGCCTACGCCCAGTTGGGGCCGATCAAAGAGAGTCTCGACCCCAAGTCGTTTCTCGTCGCCAGCTACGCGCTCTGCGGCTTTGCGAACCTCGGGTCGATCGGGATTCAGGTCGGGGGGATAGGGTCGCTCATTCCGGAACGCCGCTCGGAGCTGGCCAAGCTCGGCCTGCGCGCCATGCTCGCCGGGACGCTAGCGAACTTCATGACGGCATGCATCGCGGGACTCATCTCCGGCTAAGCCGGTGCGTCATGCCCACCGAGCGAAGTAAAGCCGCCGCCGCTCAAGAGTTCTTGTTGCAGCGTCTTTCGCCTGGAGCGGAAATCGGCATCGTCCTCGGCAGCGGACTGGCACTCCCAGAAATTGTCGAAAATTCGAACACGATCCCGTACAAAGAAATTCCTCACTGGCCCGTAGGGAATGTTGAAGGGCATGGTGGCGAAGTGATTCAGGGCCAAATCGGCGGCACTGCTGTCATGGTCTTGTCGGGCAGGGCGCACCTTTACGAAGGTTTTTCGGCAGCCGATGTCGTGTTCGGAGTTCGCGTCCTCGGTTTACTTGGGATTCATTCGCTGATCCTCACAAATGCCTCGGGTACTCTGGATAAAACTTGGACGCCCGGCCGTCTTGCGTTAATTCGAGACCACATCAACTTGCAAGGCACAAGTCCTCTCGTGGGGCCCGGCGGTGAGAGCTTCGGGCCGCGCTTTGTCGACATGTCGGAGCCCTATGATTCCGCCCGCCGAAATCTAGCACGACAAGCAGCCGCCGGACAGGGAATCGACCTGCTCGAAGGCGTTTACGCGGCGGTGCTCGGCCCAAACTTTGAAACGCCCGCCGAGATCAAATACCTGCGGACAATTGGAGCCGACATGGTGGGCATGTCGACGGTTCAAGAGACCATTGCGGCGCGGCAGATGGGCATGAAAGTGCTCGGCATTTCGCTGATTACGAACTGGGGCTCCGGACTCTCCGCGCGGCCTCTTTCGCACGAAGAGGTTCTCGCGGCGGGAGCGGCGGCAAGACCTCAGTTGAGCGGACTCCTCAAAGAGATCGTCACCCGGCTTGAATCGAGGCCGTAGATCCGTGTCTGTTTGCTGTTTTCCGCAAGCGTGTTCGCGGCGGTCACATGCTAGGTTTAGCAACCCGAATTCTCAAGCAGGAGTAGCAGAATACTAACCCGCGTTCTCACCACCTGACGATCGAAGCACGCAATAGGCCCGCCAGTACTTCGTTGCGCTTGCTCGCCGTGCTCAACGTACTGTCTGAGTACGCCTCCGCTCGTCGTTTCTTCGTTTGTCACCGCAAGCGGCGCGCGCCTCGTACTGCCAGGCCTCTCATGCACTTTGCCTCGCCCCCCGGTGAGAAATGCGGGCTAAGCGGTTTACCTGTTCTGAACCCTCCAGTCTCTGGGCTATAGTGAAGCGTGCGGATCGGTGTTGACGCCACCTGTTGGAACAACCGCCGCGGTTATGGGCGACATCTCCGCTCGTTGTTCAATGCCGTTTGCCGCCTCGACCGCTCGAACGAGTACGTCCTCTTCGTTGACACGCCCTCCGATAGCTTGCTGCCGCCGCTGCCGCCCGCGCGGCTAATCCAAGTCCCCGTTAGCATTCCGGCAGCCATTGCGGCCAGTGCGGACGGCAGGCGCTCACTTGCCGATGCCTGGTCGATGAGCCGTGCGCTTTCGGCCACCGATCTTGAGTGTTTGATTTTCCCGACCCTCTACAGCTACGTCCCTGTATTGACTCGAGCGAAAAAGATTCTGATGATCCACGATGTGATCGCCGAGCGCCTGCCCCAGCACGTTTTCCCGAACCAAACTGGAAAAATGTGGTGGCATTTGAAATCCGAGCTCGCCAGGGCACAGGCGGATCGCATCGTCACCGTTTCCGACTACTCCCGCCGGATGCTGATCGCTGAATTCGGACTGGAGGCGAATCGTGTCAAAGTCGTCGGCGAGGCTCCGGATCCCCTTTTCCGGCCCCTGCCTGACGCCGCTTTGCCATCCGCCGTGACCGGCCTGGGCGTGACCGGCCTGGGTGTGACCGGTCTGGGGGTGACCAGTCTGGGTGTGACCGGCCAAAGCGCGATCAATCAATGTCTCAAGCGGCGGGACCGCTTGCTGACCTACGTTGGGGGCTTTGGCCCGCACAAGAACCTGCCCCGCCTTCTGGATGTCTTCGAGAAATTAGCCGCCCAGCCGCGCTTCGACGATCTGACGCTCGTCCTGGTGGGGGACTACCAAACCGACCCCTTCTATTCCGGTTACGGGGAACTCAAAAGCCGCCTGGCCGGCTCATTAGTCGAGGGGCGCGTGATATTTCCTGGCTTTCTCCCGGACGGCGACCTGGTTCACCTGTTGAACTGCTCCTCTCTGCTTGTCTTGCCTTCGCTGATGGAAGGCTACGGTCTTCCGGCTGTCGAGGCAGCGGCTTGCGGGATTCCCGTTGTGGCTACCGAGCAGAGTCCGTTGAAACAGTTGCTTGGCGACGGTGTGCTGGTGTTCGACCCCTATGATGCCGATGCCCTGCAACAGTCGATTGAAAGCGTTCTCGAAGACGAATCGTTGCGGAGGCGCATGGGCCAGGCCGCGCTGGAAGCCGCCGCCAAACTCGGCTGGAGCCAGGCAGCCGCTGAACTGATTGCAGGGATAGAGGAAGTCACTGGCGAAGCCCGCTTGCACTATGAGCCGAGCGCTTAAGTTTTGCATGATCTCCATCTACTACCCGCCTTACGGGTTTGGGGGAGATGCCATTTACCTCCATCGGCTCTGTAGCGAGCTGGTGCGTGATGGCCATGAAGTGGATGTGATTCATTGCGCCGACTCCTTCAACATGTTTGTCCCGAACGTGGACCCCAGCGCGTTTCCCGTCAGCCAGGGAGTCACGACGTCTCGCTGCTGGGACCCGGCGTGCTGGCAATCGAGCCGCCCTATCCGGTGGTCAAGCTCTATACAGCCCACGAACATTGGCTGGTCTGTCCAACGAACGTGCTCTGGAAGAATAACGACCGGGTCTGCGATACGTCGGCCTGTTTCACTTGCTCCGTGCTGATGGGTCTCTCATGCGCTTTGCCTCGCCACCCGATGAGAAATGCGGGCTAGAGCCGGGGTGAGAGCGCTTCGGTGCTTGAGGTCTTCTATTTGGTTGAACCATGGCTAAAGCCTTACGGGAAAAGGCCGTTGAAACGGCCTTGTGCCAGGAGCCGAGCCCATCCAACCGGCCCTAAAAGGACCGGCCTATTGCAACCCAAGCCCGGTGAACCGGGCTAGCCCGCATTTCTCACCACCTGAGGGGGGAAGCACGCAAAAGGCCCGCCATTACTTCGTTGCTCTTGCTCGGAACGATTGGGCGTCGCCGAGTTGCGGCGATGGACCGGCAAGATTGCCGGTCCCTACGGCGCGCGCCTCGGGCTGACGTGCCTCTTACGCACTTCGTCTCGCCACGTGGTGCGAAATGCGGGCTAAGCCCCTGAATTTTTGCGTAAGTTTTTTCGCCTAGAAAAAAACGGTACTTAGGAATGTGCGCGAAAGGTACTTGTTTGCCATTGTCGCCAGGGACGATTCGGAGGAACAATGGTATTGACGGTATTCATTCATCGACACTGTGGGAGGAATGGAACAATGATGCCCCTTGTTTATTCAGCAGCCGCACTGCTGCTACTGCTCGTGCTGTTCTTGACTTCGAAGCCGAACCGGAATCGAATCGGTCCAGGCGGCACCCGCGAGCCCTGACATATTTCGCCAACAGCCCGTTTCCGGCGGTCAGGCCCTCAAGCCGCGACGTAGCGTAAACCTCCAGGTTTGACGCGCCTCGATTCGTCGGAGCGTTGCCGAGGGGGGGGCACTGGGTTGCCTGAGCCAGATATCGCGCCCCGCGGGCCGAACAAACCGACGAATCGGTTTGCGATCAATCCCCAGTTGCTAGCTCCCGCGACTGCTGATGTCTAAAGAACGGCTTGCAGAATCTCGATCAGCGCATCTTCTTCCTCGCGCGATACCGTTCTGAGGTCGAGCAACAATCGGTCGTTCTCGCATCTTGCAATCACGGGCGGATCGGCACGCCGCAGTTCATTTTCGAGGATCGCGATGGACTTTCCGGGGAGAGGGCGAATCGAGATCAAGGTTGTCGGCAGGGTCTGCTGGGGAGTCGAACCGCCTCCTAGAACGGATTGCCCAGCCGTCAGCTCCCATCTATCCCGATGAGCGGGGCCTAACCCCTCGCCAACTCGCCGTGCGCGCTCGGCTAGTTGCCCCTCCGTTTCGCGAACCATGCGCAAGACAGGAATCTGATCGAACCGCCCAAAGAGGTAGTCGGCCAGGGTCGCCTCCAGCGCGGCATAGGTCAACTTGTCCACCCGCAGCGCGCGAAACAGCGGGTTTCGCCGTACCCGCTGAACCCATTCCTCGCTTCCGGCGATGATGCCAGCTTGAGGACCGCCCAGAAGCTTGTCGCCGCTAAAGGTAACCAAATCGACACCGGCTCGCAAGCTGGCCGAGACCGGCGGCTCTTCTTCGAAGCCGGCCTTGGTGAAGTCGTAGAGACAGCCGCTGCCAAGGTCCTCGACGACCGGTAGTCCCGTCTCGCGGCCTAAAGCGACAAGCTCCTCCAGGCTCGGGCGCGACGTGAATCCGACCATGCGAAAATTGCTGCGGTGAACCCGCAGCAGCAAGCGCGTTTGTTCGCCAACCGCGGATCGGTAGTCGTCGATATGAGTGCGGTTGGTCGCCCCGATCTCGCGAAGCGTGGCGCCGCTTCGGGCCATGATGTCGGGAATGCGAAAGCCGTCGCCGATTTCGATCAGCTCGCCCCGGGATACCAAGACTTCGCCGGCCCCGGCCAGCTCGTTGAGGACAAGAAAGACCGCCGCCGCATTGTTATTCACCACAATGGCCGGTGCGCCAAGGAGCCGCTGGAGCAGCGCGCCCGCTTGAATGTCGCGTTTACCGCGGCGTCCCGAGCCCAGATCATATTCGAGATTCGTGTAGCCGCCGGCTGTCCGCCGAATCGCTTCGACCACGTTCTCCGAGAGCGGCGCGCGTCCAAGATTGGTATGGAGAATGACACCGGTCGCGTTGATGACCTTTCGCAACGAGGGCTCTCCGAGCTTTGCAAGCCGCTCAACAACTCGCTCTTCGACGAGGTCGTGTACGGCCGCGGCGTCGCCCGAGCCAGCTCCGTTGTCCCATGTCCCGGAGGCCATCGCGCGTCGCGTTTCCTCCAGCACGGCTCGAATTTCCTCGACGACCAGATCGTGCGCGTGGTCCCGCAGTAAGCTCTCCACGCGGGTCCGTCCCAGCAGTTGATCCACCGATGGCAGCTTCCGATAGAGTTGTTGGAGTTGCGGCGCGCTCACGCCATCATTGGAACACTGTATGGAGAAAGACGTCAACGCGCGGCGAGCTTTCGGAAACTTTCGCGATATGGAGATCCCGGCTTGTTGCGCGGTCTTTTTCCTGGTACAACAGATTCTTGGTACAACAGGGTCTCGGGCGAGCGGTGCGGCCCTTCTCGTCATTCAAAGGGGTCCCGCAAAGCGGTCTCGTCAATTCCCCCATCCAAGTAACCCCCTGCTCCGCTCGGCGGCTGCGGGAAGGAGAGTCCTACGAGTCTTCGAGTTTGCCAGTTGGGTAGCGGCAGCAACGGTAACGCGACACTGATCGCGACCGAGAAGGTGCGCCTGCTCGTCGACATCGGCTTCAGCTTTCGCGAGACGTGCAAGCGGTTGACCGCCATCGGGGAGGACCCTCAGCGAATCGACGCTGTCTTGATTTCGCACGAGCATTCCGACCACGTTGCCGGCCTGCCGCAGCTGGCCAAGCGGCTCAAGGCGCCCATCTATCTCACCGGCATGACCAACGACGCCCTGGATTGGAACAGCGTTGAACCCAAGCTCGAACTCTTCGACGCCGGGCAGCGCCTTACGATCGGGGACATCGACATCGACACGTTTACGGTGCCCCATGACGCCGTGGACCCGGTCGCCTTTTGCTTTCGCTCCCAGGGCGTGAAAGTGGGGGTGGTGACCGACCTGGGGTACATGCCCGAGTCGGTCCGGCGACAGATCGACGGCTGCGTCCTTCTGATCATCGAGTCCAACCACGACCTCGATATGCTCAAGGTCGGGCCCCATCCCTGGTTCGTCAAGCAGAGAGTGATGAGCCGGGTCGGGCACCTCTCCAACGAAGCAGTCTCGGATTTTTTGTCCACCGATTTCGACCGTTCGACACAAGTTGTGATCCTGTCGCATCTCAGTGATGCCAACAATCATCCGGCCATTGCGCGTTTGTTTGCCGAGAGTGCTCTTGAACAGGTATCCGCGCGAGACACCCGAATTGTCGTCGCCGAGCAGAAGCAACCCACGGAGGTTTTTACGTTTTGATTGCACGCTACACACGGCCGGAAATGGGCCAGATATGGTCCGAGGAAAATAAATATCGCCGCTGGCTCGATGTCGAGCTGGCTGCTTCCGAGGCGCTTGCCGAAAGCGGTGAAGTGCCCCGAGAGGCGGCCCAAGCACTGCGCCAGCACGCTGATTTCGACATCAACCGCATTCAGGAAATTGAGCGGGAAGTCAAACACGACGTCATCTCTTTCACGACCGCCGTCTCGGAAAAGATGGCGGCCGCCGGGGCGGCTGAACATTCTCGCTGGCTGCACTTCGGGTTGACCTCGAACGACGTTGTCGACACGGCCCAGGCCCTGCAGATCAGGGACGCCAGCGCGCTGATCAAGCCGGCCCTTAAGAAGTTGCGCCAAGTGCTGCATGACCGCGCTTTCGAGTTTAAACACACCGTGATCGTCGGCCGCACCCACGGTGTACACGCGGAGCCAACCACTTTCGGCCTCAAGTTGGCGAACTGGTATGCGGAAACCGATCGCAATGTCCGCCGTTTCGATGACGCGGCTGAGCAGATTCGCGTCGGCAAGATCTCGGGCGCGGTCGGCACCTTCGCTCACATCAGCCCTCAGGCCGAGGAGCGGATCTGCGAAAAGCTTGGACTTACGGCTGCTCCGATTTCCTCGCAAGTGATTCAGCGCGACCGTCACGCCCAATACCTCTCGACCCTGGCGCTGATCGCGGCGACCCTCGAGAAAATTGCTTTGGAGATTCGCCACCTGCAGCGTACCGAGGTGCGGGAAGCACAGGAGTATTTCTCGAAGTCGCAGAAGGGCAGCTCCGCCATGCCCCACAAGAAGAACCCGATCACCTGTGAACAGATTTGCGGACTGGCGCGGGTCGTGCGCTCCAATCTAATGGCCGCGTTTGAAAATATTGCGCTTTGGCATGAGCGCGATATTTCACACTCCTCGGTCGAACGCGTCATCCTCCCGGATTCGATCATCCTGGTCGACCATCTGCTCGCCAAAACGACCGACCTGGTAGCCAAACTGGTCGTCAACCCCGAGCGCATGCGCCGCAACCTCGAGATGGGCGGCGGCCTCGTTTTCTCGGGACAACTGCTGCTCGTGCTGGCCGCCAAGGGTGTCCTTCGCGAGCAGGCCTACGGCTGGGTTCAGCGCAATGCCATGCAAGCCTGGGAGCAGGAGGGGAACTTCCGGCAACTGGTCGAACAAGATTCCGATATCAGCGGCGTGTTGACGTTGGATGAGATTTCGGGGGCCTTTGAGCTAAAGCACCAGCTTCGTCATGTCGATTATATTTTCGATCGGGTATTCAAGCCTGCTGATTCGTAGCTGGATTGCCGGTGTTGGGGCGAGTCGCTGGTACTTATTTCCATCGGGGCCGAAGACGCTGGTGATGGCATTCGGCACTTGTTTGGGAGCGTTCGCCGCTACATCTGCAACACTCACGCTGCAGGCGTAAGCCGAAATACGTAGTGCCACCTGGTTTAGTACTGGAACTCAAAATTTTACTATGGATTTTGGTCAATTGCGGCTAGAATCGATGTGGGAGTAGTTATGCAAACCGCAACATCAACGGTCATCGAAGCCGTTCCTGCACCGGGTAGTGTTCGTATCCTGGTCGCCGCCGATGACATGCCGGCTCGGCTCACCCTGGAAGCCGTCCTTCATAAAAGTGGCTATGCAGTCGATTCCGCCGCGTCCTCCGCCGAGGCCATGGAAAAGATCGAAGATGAGCAGTATGCTTTGATTCTATGCAGCTTACGACAGGAATCACCCGATGCCTGCCGCAAAGTGATCGGCCTCGCTCAGCGCCAAGAGTATAAGCCCGCCACCGCCTACCTGACGACCTCATCTGAAGGAGAATCTAGCGATTCAGACTCCGACGATCTGCTCGTCGAAACTGCTGAAGTGCCGGCATTGCTAACCGGAATTGCCGATTTGATCGCGAATCGGGCAGCGTATCGGTCGCAGCGCGCGACACGCAGACAATCGGCCTGATCGCATCCCGCGATTTGATGTGCGGCTAGTAAAAATCTGCTAATCGTTCGAGTTGCGTCCGCCGCGCTGCTCTGATTCGTACTTCGCCCTGCGTCGTACTACTAATAACGAACCCGGCTACCGGGACTTCGCTCGCACCTGGCATTCAGTCGCCCCACACTCCCTCCTTCGCAGCTCGTGAACCCGCCTCTTCCGATCCAAGAACCGGGTGGCGGCGCCCCAAACCGTTTTCAAAACTCTGGGTGGCGTTCGTAGATCGGGCGCGGGGCATGGCGTTCGCGGGTCGCCACCAGAAGAATGACGCTGCTCACGATTGCCAAGAAACACCAGGCAACGAATGGAAGCACAAGCGGCATCTGTTCCAACGGGACCGTCAGGAGAGTTCCCGCCAGATGCCCCATACCCAGCAACATGGAGAGCCAAAGGCCGGCTCGCTGCCGCTTGCACACCAGCAGCACCGTGACTACTGCCAACCCTAGAACCGCAACGGTGACGAACTGCTGCTCGTCCAGAGCAGTATCCAGCCGCCACCAAGTAACCAGTACGAGGCAGGAAACGATCAGAAATCTGAGAAAGGGTTGCACTTTTGGATGCCAACCGCTCGAGCCGGCTCGATCGCTCTAGAATGCCGTCGAGCGGTATTCAACTTGCTTTTCTTATCGGTCTGTAGATGCACACCCATGAGGGGGACCCCGAAGTTGCTTTGCGGGTCGGCGCTCTTCTCGGCGACGAACGTCGGGTTGATCAACCATCCGGGTTCATCAATCAATGGATGGGCGACGAGGATTTTTGCGCTGACAGGCATGAAGGGGCATGAAGGAAGGGGCATGAAGGTATGATGCGCCGCCTCGGCCGCCTGACTCTGAAAACCACTACGGGGCCGCTCCCAGCGCGATGCCAGCGACAGGGACTCAGTAAACTGCCTTAGCCACAGGTTCGTTTTACCTGCGTTGCGGGGCCAACGTTGCTGATCACACAGCGCGGGCGGTACAATTACCGGGAACATCGGAAAGGCCGTCGGCAATTCGTGAGGCATGCATACAGCAGCTTCCAGAGACGCCGGTCTCGATGAGGGAGAGGAGAGGTGATGATGTTTCACAACAGAAAAGCGATTCGAACGATACTCATTCTCAGCGCGGCCATGGTATTGATGTTTGCCGGCTGCGATACGGCGCCGCCAGTGGAGGAAGCAGCCGTGGAAGCCCCGGCTTGGCCGCAGCTCGAGGGCTACGATGCCATGGCGGTCCCCGACACCAACCCCATGACGGCGGAGAAGGTCGAGCTAGGCAAGCAGCTTTACTACGACAGCCGCCTGAGCGGTGATGGAGTGCGGTCCTGCTACGGATGCCATCTCAAGGAAAACGGGCTGACGGACGGAAAGCCGCTGGCCATCGGAGCGTTCGACAAGACGCTGACGCGCTCGAGCCCATCGCTGTGGAACATCGGCTACCACGCCGAGTTTTACTGGGATGGCCGTAGCGGTGCTTTGGAAGCCCAAGTCAAAGGGGCCTGGGGCGGTGGAAACATGGGAGCCTCCGGCAAAAACGATGCGCCCAGCATGGACGACATTTGCGCCAAGCTGAACGAGATCCCGGGTTACAAAGAACAGTTCCAGAACGTGTTCAGCGGCGACGCCACGCCCGATAATGTTGCCATGGCGGTGGCCTCGTTCATGAGGACCATCGTTGCGACGGACTCCGCCTGGATTCGTTTTCGCAATGGGGATGCTTCCGCGTTGAGCGAGCAGGCGCAGAGCGGCTGGCAGATCTTCAGCGAAAAGGCCAAATGCACCAATTGCCACGACGGCCTGCTGCTGACCGACCTGCAATATCACAACGTCGGCGTGGGCATTGATGGAGACAAGGTCAGTGACCCGGGTCGGGGAAAGGTATCCGGCGACGAGAAGGACACAGGCGCCTTCAAGACTCCGACGTTGATGGACATCAGCAAGTCCGCCCCCTATATGCACGACGGCAGCGTGGCAACGCTGGAAGAAGCTGTCGACCTGATGACAAGCGGCGGCAACGCCAATCAGTGGCTCGACACGGAGAACCTGAAAGACGCCAAGGACGCCAACTTGACCGACGCCGAGAAAGCCGATTTGGTCGCGTTCTTGAAGGCCCTCGACGCGGACTACACGGTCATGGAGCCGACGCTTCCGTAACGACTACCAAGCTTTTTGCACCGAGCAGGGCCGGCGATCCCGCCGGCCCTGCTTTTTATTTGCTAGCCGTTGCGCTTGCACGCCCGCCGAGCGCCTCCCTTGTGCTTGGCCCGTCAGCCGGTGAGAAATGCGGGCTAGTCTGACCCGGCCCAAGCAGACACTCAGAGCCCCGCGCGTGAGCGCGGGGTCAAGTGGGCAAGCAGGCCACCAAGTGTGAACAGACACTCAGAGCTCAAGCCAGGAGGCGAGCACCACCTCAGAGCGGCGCTCGCCCTGTACTAGCCTGAGCTCTCAAGCACGTCGCCCGGCGACGCGGAGAGAAATGCGGGTTAGTTCCAATACTGTTGACTTAGCAGTTCCGCGGACACGTTTTGTTGCCTGCGTCGTCGTGGGGTATAGTCGAACGCTCGCCGCGGACCGCGTTGCTCGGAGACGAGGAGGCCGGTTTGCTGCTACGCCCTTTCAGGGCTCTCCTGGTGAGGTGTCGTACCCAGGGTTGCGCTTCGCTCCACCCTAGGCTACGATCCTGCGCCGCTTCGCGGCTGAACGGCTGTGGGCTTGCGGACTCAGAGCGCGAGCGCGCTAAGTCGACAGTATTGGGGCTAGTTCAGAATGCGGGCGCGAGTGCTGTCGGCGCTGCAACTCGTGATCACAACGTCAGCCAACTTTCCCGGCGAAGGCGCCGAGTCATCGAGCGCAACGCGAATGTAGTTATCGGTCAGGGCCTGCGACTCCCGGTGGCCGTGCTGGTCCAGGATCACCGCGGAGAATCGGCTTCCCACCAGCGACTGGCGGTAGGTCAGGTTTTTTTCCGCAATCTGCTCGCGGAGAATCCGGTTGCGGAGTTTCTTGACCGGGGCCCGGACTTGGTCCGGCATTTCCGCCGCTTCGGTCCCGGGGCGCTGCGAGTAGCTGAAAACGTGCAAGTAGGTGAACGGCAAGTCGGAGACCAACTGCCGGGTCGCCTCGAAGTCCTCATCCGTTTCACCAGGGAAGCCGACCATCACGTCGGCTCCGATAGCAGCGGCCGGCATCAGCGCGCGGGCTCGCCGAACCCGGTCGGCGTAGTGACGCGCACGGTAGCGCCGGCGCATCGCCTTTAGGACGGCGTCGGAGCCCGATTGCAGCGGGATGTGGATGTGCTTGCAGATGCGGTCGTCCGATGAGAACAGATCCAGCAGGTCGCTGGTCCAGTCCATCGGTTCGACGGAGCTGATGCGAAGCTTCCCGACCTCGGTTTCCGCCAAAACCCGCCGCAACAGAGCCGCGAAACGTGGCCGTCCCGGCAGATCACGGCCCCAGCGGCCAAGGTTGATTCCCGTGAGAACGACCTCTGAATAGCGAGCGGCCAAGCCGCGAATCTGCTCGATCACTCGTTCGGCCGGAGCGCTGCGGCTGCCACCGCGCACGGACGGGATAACGCAGAAGCGGCAGCGGTTGTTGCAGCCGTCCTGGATTTTTAGGTTGGGGCGAGTACGGTCCTGCCCCGCTTCGACCACCGCCGCTGAGAGGAACGTTTGTCGTTCGAAAATGTCCCCGACCAGGGTGCCGCCTTCACGGATTTCTCCGTGGTAGGCCAGCCCTCCGGGGTGGGTCAACCCATGAATCTGCACTAGACGCGGAGCGACAATGTCACCGATAACCGACTTGTGGGAGTTTCCCACCACCCACTTGACGCCAGGCAAGGCGGAAAGCTCGGCCGGCCTGCGCTGGGCGTAGCACCCGGTGACGAGGATTTCAGCGCCGGGATTTTCGCGGTGGAGGCGGCGTACGGTTTGGCGCGCGTCCTGGTCGGCTTGGTGCGTGACGGTGCAGGTGTTGACGATCACGACGTCCGCGGCCGAGGAGGCCGACTCGGCCCGCAACCCGCGCGCGGCCAGGTCGGCGGCAACGGCCGCGCCATCGGCCTGAGTGGCCCGGCAACCGAAGTTTTTCACGTAGAAGGTCTTTGGAACGGGCATGGAGATACCGGCGAGGACCGTTTGGCGGAAACCTTCTTATTCTAGCCCGTAGTTCTCACCGGCTGACGGGGGAAGTGCTTCGTTGTGATTGCTGGGGACGATTGGGCGTCTCCGCTTTGCGGCGATGGACCGGCAGGATACCGGTCGCTACGGCGGGCGGATCGGGCTGATAGGGGCACTGGCGCATTTCGTCTTGGGGCGTGGCGGGAAATGCGGGCTAGCGGCAATGCTGTCGACTTGGCCATTCGGCGGACAGTTTTTTTGGCTGGGGTGTCGTTTGTTTCGGGTGCGGTTGAACGCCCGCCGCGGATCGCGTTGCTCGGAGAGGAGGCGGCCGGTTTGCTCCTGCGCCCTTTCAGGGCTTGCCGGGTGGGGTGGGGGACCCAGGGTTGCGCTTCGCTTCACCCTGGGCTACTTTCCTGCGCCGCTTCGCGGCTGAACGGCTTGACAGCTCTCTCGGTGACAACGTTGGGGCCGGGGCGGCGGCTCGCTCGGGCGCAGTGACCGCTCCCTCACGGTCGCGGCTCGGGGGCTGTCGGCTCGCTCAGTCGACAGTATTGGAGCGCGCGGCTACGGAACGACGGGCCGCCGCACTCGGCTAGCTATAGTCGCGCCGCAGTTTTTTGCGGTTCCGCTTGCGGGCTAGCGCCTGTTTCAAGCGCAGCTTTTCACCCGGTTTCAGGTAATAGGAGTGGCGTTTCACTTCCTTGATGACATCTTCCTGCTGGACTTTTCTCTTGAATCGGCGCAACGCATTATCAATCGCTTCGCCGTCTAGTACACGTACTTCAGCCACACATTACCTCCAAAGGCGAGAATACAACAGGGTAGAGTGGAGAAGAACCACCAACCCCAACTTAAATTCTACAACAGAGGCGGCCCTGAGTCCAAGCCCAGCGCGGCCGATTGTTTGCGGCACACCAATTGCGAGAGCGGCGGCGGGGCAGGAAGCAACCTGAATTTCGCGTCCAAATCTCCCGCATCGATGTTAGAAACACAAGTCTCGCGAGAACAGGTTGCAGCTCGACATGACCGGAAAGCGAACCCTCCATCGGCCGCGGGTCTCGTTGTTCGAGATGCTTCGCATGACCCGGAGCCAATCAAAAAACCCGCACCTGCACGCCGCCGCGAATCCAGCGCCCGGGCTGCGCCAAACCCTGAAAAGCTTCATGGGATTGATCCAGTAGATTAGAAACCTGGAAGAATGGCCGCCAGCGGCCCGCCGTGTAGATCAGCGACGTGTCCCAGAGAGCCTTCGTCGACTGCCAGGTTCGATTGAAAGCGCCGAGACGCAACTTCACCGCAAAGTATTTGTTCAACGACCCGTGATAGCTCACACTGAGCGAGTTGAGAGGGAAATTGAAAACGTAGCGCGAGGTCACCCCGGGCGTTGGCACCTTCGACGCGCGAATCGCCGTGTAGTTCACGCCGATCTCGGATGATCCCAGGCGCTGTCTCATCTGCACCTCGCCTCCGCGAAACGTCAGTTCGGCAAAGTTACGAGCGTTAAATTTCTGCAGACCCGCCTCCCGCACCCAATCAATGGTGTTCTCCTCCTGCCTCTCAAACCAGGTCAGCGAGACCGTCGTGCCGTGATCGGAATACCAGTCGGCGCCGGCTTCGTAGTTCCAGACATTCTCGGGGAGCAGGTTCGAGTTTCCCTTGCTCACCGGGTCTTCGTAGTAAAGGTCGGTATAGGTGGGGATGCGGTAGGCGTGTCCCGCCTGTCCGCGCACTTTGAATCCGCGTCCCAGCCAGTAACCGATCGAAAACGTTGGACTGGTTTCGCCCTTCCACTTCCGCCACACTTCCTCTCGGGCCCCAATCGTCAGGTTCAAACGCTCGGTTGGGCGCAGCGTCACGGTGAAGAAGGCCGCCGCTCGCTCGCGCCGGCGCAGCCCCAGGTTCGAGCTGTCGATGCCTTCGGAAAGCAGAGACGCTCCGGCCGACCAGCTTACTTTTTCGCTCCAGCGGCTATTGACCGAATAGCCTCCTTGATAATGATTCGTGGTGTGGAAGTTCTGGAAAATTTCCGGGCGGTGACGAAACAGCACGAAGTGGTCGGTGTGCCGCCGGTAGCCGAAGTTGAAGCGATGCTGCAGCCGGTCCTCCGATCGCCCAATGGTCTGGCTGGCGGCAACGAACGTCGACCCCGTATCTTCCCAAGAGTCCCAGGGACCGTAAAAGCCATTCGCGCCAAAGGGCCGGTCATTTTTCGCGAACATGACCGTCGTCGAACCGAAGTCTTTGTCGAGGAAGGATTCGCTCGCAAAGGCGACGTTACGGAAGTCGCGGCCAGGCGCGAAGCCGCTGGAAAAGTCGCGCGAGAAGGAGGTCTGCTGGCTCCAGTCGCCCAGCTTGAATCCGCCGATGACCGATTGCCGGTGCCACCCGAAGTCGCCGCCGCCGCCCATCAGCTTTAGCTCCCCAGCCTGCGGTTTCTTGGTGACGAAATTTACCGCGCCGCCGATCGCGTCGGACCCGTAGAGCGTCGAACCGGTGCCGTGCAGAACCTCGACCTGCTGCACCGATTCGAGCGGCAGCGGTAGGTTGAGATTGTGGTGACCGCTTTGGCTGTCGTTGACGCGGATGCCGTTGACCAGCACTAACACCTGATCGAAGCTCGATCCGCGAATCGACAAATCCGCTTGCGTGCCGTCGGGGCCCCGTTCGCGTAAGTCGATCGAAGTGTCCTGCTTGAGGAGGTCGGCGAATGACCAGGCAGGCACGGCCTGATCCTCGACGGAGAGAACCGCCAAGCTGCGGTTGATCTCCGCCAGCTCGCGCGGTTCGGTAGTTCCCGTGACAACGATGGGAGTTTCGATGCGGGTTCGGAGCTCGAGATCGACGACGACGCTAGAAAGACTCGCGTCTAGGCTTCGCTCGACCAGCTTGAACCCTTGCGCGCGAATGCGAATCGTGCGTTGATCTTCGGCAGCATCACAAATCTCGGCGCCACCTCGCTCGTCAGTTAGCAGTCCGCTGCCCCTGGCGTTGCCGCCAACGCTAATAATACGTGCACCGGGTACAGCTAAACCCGAGGGGTCCCGAACGACAACGCTGAGGCAATCCGCCGCGCGCCCCGCGACGCAGAATGTCAGCAAGCCCAGCACGGCAAGAACGATTCGTGTCGAGCGGCGGACGCTTGTATCCGTGATGTTCAGTGACACTTCGATACAGGACCACCTATAAATGGACATCGTCATATGATCTCACCCAGAAATGAGAACTCCATCCCAAAGTCTAGCCTGCATTTCTCACCGGCTGACGGGCCAAGCACATGAGGGGCCCGCCATGACTTCGTTGCGCTGGCTCGCCGTGTTCAACGGACTGCGAGAGTACGCCTGCGCTCGTCAAGCGGCGCGCGCCTCGTACTGACAGGCCTCCCATGCACTTTACCTAGCCACCCGATGAGAAATGCGGGCTAGCCAACACGAGCCGTGGAAGATTGTCCGATTCTGGAGCGCCAGCCAAGATTTTACAGTCGAAGTAACAAGATGTGGGAATCGCGCCCGCGGAGACTCTCTTCAAGTTGTCGCGCCTTGGAGCGCCGCGCCGCGGAGTCAAGACAAACAGTCTGAAGATGGCCGAGACACGCCATGTGAACGGAAGAGGGCAACGGTCTTTGCGCTACGGCGAGTATGCAACGGCAAGGAAGACGAGTGCCGTTGGCATTGGCGGGTCCTCGCAGGGAAAGGGATAGTCGGAGAGAATCAGCCCGCACTGGCGCGGGCTTGAATCTATCGGCTATTCGTACACCACGAAACTTGGAACGACTTGATCGACCGCGAGTTCATTGCTCATAACGCAGGGGCCGCAGTGCAGGCGATAGTCGGAGTGGGCTTGGGCGATGATTTCGGGAAGCACAACCATATCGTCATCGCGGTGATAGCTATCAATCAGCAGGCGGGGACGATTGTTGGTCAGCGTTTTCATCGCTCCCTTGAGCGCCTCTCGCTCCGCGCCTTCGATGTCGAATTTGATGAAATCGACCCGAGGCAGCTCTAGCTCGGCAACTAAGTCGTCGATCGTCGTCACATCGACAGTGATCTCATCTCCGCCGCGGTCTTTCACCAGACTGCTCATCCCTGAATTGTGGATTCCTACGTGCAGTGACATCTTTCCCGGGCTGCTCCAGACGGCCTTAGGTACCAAAACAACCCTGCCACTCTCAATTTCCGCGGCAAAGTTTCGCCGCAAGCACTCCAACTGGGTCGGGTCCGGATCAACAGCAACGACTTTTGACGCTCCCTTTTGAAGGGCCTGGTCGACGAAGATTCCGACGTGTGCCCCGCAGTCGATGACGATGTCTCCCGGCTTGACGACGTTAGCAGGGTTCTGCGAGGCAATCCAAAGATGCTCCGCGATTAGATACGGCACGAGCGCTTCGCCGTTCATTCGTTCGCCACTGGTGCGAATCCAAAAACTTCTGGCGCTGCTGGGTAACGAGATCAGCTCAATCCCCCACTCTTCATCTCGCGATTCGACTCGTCCTCCAGCCTCGGTCGATTCGTTCAGGTGCTCCAGCATTTGCAAGTCCGAGTAGAGAGTCAGGATACGGCTCCAAGGGCAAGAGTCGGCCTTTCCCTGAAACTTCATATTGGCGCCCCATAGCACCGGACCTGCCGTTGCGATGACCACATCAGAGGTCCCGACCATAAGAACCAAGCCGACAACGATAACGATTTGTACCGTGCGGGGGACGAGTGAATTAAGTTGTGCTTTCAAGGAACTCATGGCGATTCGTCGATCCGGGGGAGACTCGATTGGAAACCTGCGTACCGGCTACGTCCAGCCGATACGCTGCTGACCAAAGGATAACGTAGGTTCTGCGGCATAATCATACGGGGGCTGCCCTATCTGTCGTTGGAATCCGCCCTAAAAGCCCAAGATTCTGCAGGTTAGTCGCGAATGTGAGTTCAACGTGAAACCCCGCCGGGTATCGCCTATGGCGGAAAATGGTGGGAGAAAATGTCCGATCGTCAGAATTAGGAAGGCGGGGCCGTAGGGGACCGGCGCCAGCCGTGATCTGAGGAACGCCAGGAGCGGTCCGTCTCTGCTACCATCGACCCAGGCTGTCTGGAAACCGGCTGCTTGCTCCTTCTAGCCCGCATTTTTCACCGGTTGACGGGCCTCTCATGCACTTTGCCTTCGCCACCCGGTGAGAAATCCGGGCTGGCCCAGACCTTAAGAACATGACAACCAACACTAGAATCGCACTCGTCACCGGCGCCGGCAGCGGTATCGGCCGCGCCGCCGCTCTCGCCTTGCAATCGGAAGGATATTCCGTCGTTCTGGCTGGGCGTCGTGCCGCCGAACTCGATCGGACCGTTGCCATGGCGAAATCTAGCGGAGGCCAGTTGCTCGCCGTGCCCACCGACGTCAGCGACCCCGCTTCGGTCAAGGCGCTTTTCGCTCGGACCAAGGAAGCGTTCGGGAGACTAGATCTGCTCTTCAATAACGCGGGTGCGGGAGCGCCGGCCGTCCCGATGGAGGACCTCAGCTACGAGCAATGGAGCACCGTCGTCGGCGTCAACCTGACGGGCTCGTTCCTCTGCGCGCAAGAGGCCATCCAGATCATGAAAGCCCAGGACCCGCGCGGGGGCCGCATCATCAATAACGGCTCGATCTCGGCTTACGCGCCAAGGCCCAACTCGGCGCCCTATACCGCGACAAAACATGCCATCACGGGACTCACAAAGAGTATTTCGCTCGATGGCCGCCAGCACGATATTGCCTGCGGACAAATCGACATCGGCAATGCCGCGACAGAAATGACGGAAAAGATGGCGGCCGGTGTTCCCCAAGCCAACGGCTCGACGATGGTCGAACCTCGCATGGACGTGCAGCACGTAGCCGACGCAATCCTGTACATGGCGAGCCTGCCCTTGGATGCGAACGTGCAGTCGATCACCGTGATGGCCACCAAGATGCCGCTGGTCGGGCGCGGGTGAGTCGGCCCCCTGGGGCAGGACCCTTAGACGACGGCTAACGAGGCATCACGCAGAGCGACGCGCGCTCGTTGCATTTCAGTCGGGATGTCACTCTGACCCTCGTCGATCAGGGTCTCAAGAACAATTGGAACATGCTCTGGAATATAGGCTTCGACCGTTTGAAACGCGCGGATGGCATTCCGTGAAATCGGGTCATGTCTGCTCGCCGTGTTGACCTCACTGATATGCACTTCGGCTAAGCGGTCGCCGAACGCCCGTAGCAACAAGGACGCTTCCGTCATGCTCGGGTCAACTTGTCTCGCGTGGCCGATGTCGAAACAAAATCTAGCTTCTGGCAGCAACTCAAAAAACGGCAGCAATTCGCTCACGTTTCTCCCGACTGGTTTTCTCTTGTCCATGTTCTCGACGAGAAGCTTTTCTCCAAGCCCATCCCACATCCTTGGAGTGAATATGATGTCTGGATGTACGACTAAAGGGTAGCCGTGCGCGGCAACCGACTCCAGTTGTCCAACGACCCACTGCTCGGATTCCGGGCTGAACCGGCTGGGCGCATGGATTGAAACAAACGAAAAGCGTCCCAGATCCAAGTCCGGAATCGCGGCAACCAGAGGTTCAAGCTCATCTACCCGTAGCGCGGAAAGCTCCACCACGTCGACGTGATGTTCGCCTAGCAGGTTTAGCGCCCGCCGAAAATCTCCTTTAGCCACGGCCCCGGTTGAGAACCCAATAGGCCGCATCAAAACATCCCGTATTGCATAGTTAGCTCTTTCAAATCGTCATCATCGCTGAGGAAAAGCGCAACGAGACCACCGTGGAAAGGACGACTGACCTCTCGCACTTCATTCCAAACCTTCGATTCGCGCAACTCGTTATCACTTTGAACCTTCTCCAGTTCCGACCGTTTCACTGGATCGTCGATGATAGCAAGGAACCGATCGTAGCTATCGAATATCGATCGGGCCGTCGTCGGCGTGACCTTCTGCTCCAAACACGCCTTAGCGACAAGATCCAGAGGGGTTAGTGAGAGTTGACTTTCCATGTACGTCGTGAGCGGGGAGACATCCTTTTTTGCCGTCAATGCCTGCCGTGCGTCGCCGGCAGCCGCATCCAGGTGACAGAAGAAGCAATGCAGCAAACCAGCGGCAAACAACAGCTTACGAGACATCCTAAGTTTCGCGTTCCTCAGCGCCCATTTCTTGTCGTTTTGTGCCCGTTGTTTGTATGCGAAATCCACGGTGACGGTACGCCAGTACCGGGTCAAGTCGTTGAGCAGAAAGCGTGGGATCCGGATCTCACTACTGCTGTTGGAGAGCCCGCGGTCATCTTCTAAGTACCGGCGCAGGACTTGTCTCCGGACTCGGTCATAGGCTTGGCGGGCTTCGAGATTGCCTATGGGGAGGGACTCAAGCAGGAGCAGCACCCGACGCGTTGTGTTTGAATTCGAGTCGTTCTCGCCGCCGATATTATGGACCAGCGGATGACTGCCTACCATTCCTCCGAAAACACCACTCTTCCCTGGTTCAATGTACTCGTTCGCCGCAAGAATGCGCTCGATTTCACGTGTCTGCTGTTGGTGTTCCGGTGCGGATTGCCCGTCGATCAAGAGAATCCAGTCGAGATCACTGCTCGACGTCACTTCTTTTCTCCCTACTGACCCGAAAACTACAAGGCTGGTATCAGGGGAGGTTTGCTCGCGAAAGAGTTCGTCCAGTTTTTCTCGCTTGCTGGCGGTATCGTCCCGGGCTTTTCGGATAGCGGGCCAGTCTGCACTCAGCTTCTGTTCTAGCAGTTCGACTTTCGAGGCTGTGCTATCGCCGTCGGGCATGGAAGATACTCTCCTCATCTTACGACGCATGCCGATTACGACGCATGCCGAGAATGGACCCGCAAGTCTCGCTGCTGTGTGGCCCGCGCCGCTACGAAACAAGGCCGATGCGCTACCGTGAATTGAGTCACGCTGCTAAAATCAGCGGGCGAAGCGGATTTTTGGGATTCTTTCCAGCCGTCTCCATCCGCTTTCCGCTACGCATTCGCTATTCGTAAGGAATCCGCTATGCATCGAATCCTGGGAGTTCTACCTGTCCTTCTGCTTTCTCTGCTCACCGCCACCGTCGCCCCCGCCGACGAAGGCATGTGGCCCTACAACCACCTGCCGCTGGACCAGCTTCGAGAGACCTACGGCTTTGAAGCCGACGCGGCGTTCTTTGAGAACGTGCAACTGGCCTCGGTGCGTTTCAACAACGGAGGTTCGGGCAGCTTCGTTTCGCCGCGCGGGCTGGCGATGACCAATCACCACGTCGCCTCCGACTGCATCAAGAAGCTCAGCTCCGAGACCAAGGACTACATGAAGGACGGCTTCTACGCCGCGCGCCAGTCGGCCGAGCTGAAATGTCCCGATCTCGAACTGAATGTCTTGCTCAAAATTGAAACCGTCACCGGCCGCGTCAACGAAAACGTGAAGCCGGAGATGAGCGAGAAAGAGCGGCTCGATGCCCAGAAAGCGTCCACCGCCGATATCGAGAAGGACTGCCGGGACTCCACGCTCAACCGCTGCGATGTTGTGAATCTCTACTCCGGGGGGATCTTCGACCTCTACCAATACAAGCGCTACACCGACGTGCGGTTGGTCTTCGCTCCCGAGTTCCTGGCGGCATTCTTCGGGGGCGATAAGGACAACTTCACCTATCCGCGCTATTGCTTGGACGTGTCGTTTCTGAGGGTCTATGAAAATGACCGCCCGATCGAGTCCGCCGCCTACCTGCCCTGGAGCGGCGACGGAACGCAAGAGGGTGACTTGGTCTTTGTCTCGGGACATCCGGGACGGACCGACCGTTTGCTCACCAAAGCGCAACTGCTTTTCGAACGCGATCGGCGAATCCCCTTCACGCTGGATTTCCTCAACACGATGATCGATGCCGTGCGCGCATACGGCCGGGCGGGCGGCGAGGCCCAGCGTCTGGCGCGCAACGAACTATTCGGGCTTGAGAACGCTCTCAAGGCATACAGCCAGAGGGGGCCGGGCCTGCGCCGCGCCGAGCTGATCGACGCGAAAACCGAAGCGGAACAGCACTTGCAGTCCTTGGTCGAAAACGACCCCGAGAAGAAAAAGGAGTTCGGAGGCTCTTGGCAGGCCATCGCGAAGGCGCAGCGAACCAAGGCGGAAATCTACGAAGAGTTCCGTCTGGTCGAGCGTTTCGGTTTCTACTCGCGGCTGTTTACGATTGCGCGCGACCTCTACCGGCTCTCGGCTGAACTGGGGAAACCCAACAACGAACGGCTCCCTGAATACCGCGACTCCGGTCTCGAATCGCTGTACCAGAGGCTCTATTCACCGGCGCCGATTTATGACGACTTGGAGATTATCAAACTCGGCGCCTCGATGCGCTTCATGCGCGACCGGTTGGGCTTCGATCACCCGGTCATCGAAGAGGTGCTCGGGGAGCGAAACCCCGATATCGTCGCGCGCCGCCTGGTAAGATCCACCAAGCTGAAAGACGTCGAGCTTCGAAAGGACTTAGCCAATGGCAACGCCCTCAAGGCCGCCACGTCGGATGATCCGCTCATTCGCCTCGTGGCGGCGATCGACGAGCACGCCCGCACGGTCCGGAAGCGCTTCGAGGACGAAGTCGAGGCCGTTGAAAGCGCACACGGAACCCGCATCGCCCGCGCCCGTTTCGCTGTCCAGGGATCGGGCGTCTATCCCGATGCCACCTTTACGCTGCGGCTCGCCTATGGCGCGGTCAAAGGGTACGTCGAAGGACGCCAGCGCATCTCGCCGCTGACAACCATGGCCGGGCTCTACGAGAAAATGTCGGATGAAGACCCCTACATCCTGCCGAAAAGATTTACACAAAGGAAGGGTCAGATCAAGCTCGACACGCCCTACAATCTGGTCTCGACGAATGACATCACGGGAGGCAACTCCGGCAGTCCTCTGATCAATCGCGCCGGCGAGATTGTCGGCATCATTTTCGACGGCAATATCCACTCTTTGGTCAACGACTTCCAATACTCGGAAACCCAGTCGCGAGCCGTCAGCGTCGACTCGAGAGGCATTATGGAAGCCCTTCAGAAGATTTACCGAGCCCAGCGAGTCGTGAACGAGCTAAAGTCTCGGCCTTGACGCTTCGCCAACCGAGAAGCGATCTCGGCCGTGGCGGGGAGGGGCACGTTTTTGAAAGCCAATCGGCTAGCCGGCCCGCGTTTGGCGCCATTTCCGACGGACCGCAATCCACCAATTGCCTGCTGGAAAACTAAACTAGCGCATCATGGCCTTCCCAGAATTCGAATTAGACAAGAAGAAACTACTTTTCTTTTGCCGGGGCAGGGGACGCGGCCACGCGATTCCCGACATCGAGATCGTCCGCGAGTTGGCTCAGATCAGGGACGATATCGACGTCCGGTTCGTCAGTTACGCGAGCGGCGCTCGGGCGCTGGAACAAGCTGGCTGCAAGCTGATCGATATCGCTTTGCCGGAGGATGGTGCTGCCGCTGAGATGACCGCGGTGTCGGGGAAATTGATCGGCTCGCTCAAGCCCGACTTAGTCGTCAGCCATGAAGAGTTCGCGCCGCTGCCGGTGGCCAAGATCTTCGATCGTCGAACAGCCTTCATTATTGACTGGTTCATCGAGGCGGATACCTATGTGATGCACTGCTTGAAGTTTGCCGACGAGATCCTTTTTCTGCATGGCCAGGGTCTCCACGAAGAGCCCTCTCATTTGCAGGGGAAGGTGAATTACCTCGGCAGAATGCGGCGGAAATTCGCCTACACGAAGAAGGACCGCGCGGCCTGCAGGTCGGAACTCGAATTGGCTGCAAACGCCTTTGTGATCGGCGTCATTCCCGGGGGATCCAGTACCGAGACCCGAGCCCCTATTGCCGATTTGCTAGTGGCAGCCTTCGAAGCTCTCGACAACCCCCACAAGCATCTCGTTTGGCTGGCGGGAGCGGACTTCGAAAATCTGAGCCAGCAGCTCTCCGGCCGGCCCGACATGACCATTCTGCCAAGCCTCCAACCACCAGAGCGTTTGATGGCCGCCGCGGACTTGGTGCTTGTGAAAGCGAACACCGGATCAACGTTCGAGGCGCTGTCCCTGGGTGTTCCGGTTGTCGCAATCACACAAGCAGCGGACTACGTGGCGGACAAAATACTCCGGTCCGCGGAGGGCGTTCTCTTATTTGACCGCCGCGATTCGGATTCTAGCGGGCTGCTTTCGGCGATCGAACGCCAGTCGAAAGTAACCCTAGAGCCGATCTTGGAGGGACAAGATGTAGCAGCCCGAGCGGCCGCCCGCATCTCCGAGCTGCTCAATCCTTGAAAGCCGGACTGGAAAGCCGGACTGGAAAGCCGGACAGGATAGTCGGACAGGATAGTCGAGACCTGAAAGCCGGACCTGAAAGCCGGCAGGCTTAATCCTTGACAGCCGGGAGGTTTCGGAAGAACGAGAGACTCGGGAAAAAGAAGTACTCGCCCCCGCGCGGCGTCACGAAGTTGGTCATCTCGAATGGCACCGTGTCGCCGTCCTTCGTTTCCCACTCCTGAGCCTGATTCTTGTTAGCGTCTTTCCGAGTTCGGCCGATCAGGGCGTCCACCCCGCCCTGGCGAGGTTCCAGCGCGGCGAACATCCGGCTCGAGAAGCGCCGAATTTCCGATTGGTACGAAAGAAACAGCAAGCCCGAACCCCGCCCCGGAGGAGTCTGCTTCACACCAGGGTGGAGGTCCTCCCTCTCGGGGCCGTAGTTCATCCCTCGCCTGGCCAAGGTGAACGGGGAGTCACGCCGGGCGTTCATTCGGCGCACATGCGAGTGGTACGGGCACTGCTGGTCACCGTCGCCCGAGTAGTTGAAGTCATTGAAATCCTCGCCGACGGCGGCTACCAGGGGCCGGCCTGTCTGGTGTCTGCCCACCGCCAGCGCCTCGGCTTCGTGCGGGCAGATGCCCAGCCTGCCGCCTAGTTCCGCCGATTTCTCCCGAAAGCGGTGGACGTCCTGCTCGAGCTTCATAAAGGCTCCGAAGCTTCCGTAACTTGGATGCGTTCGGGGAACACCGGGCAGCGGAGGTTCGTCGGCGAACAAGAAACTCCAAGGTACAGAACTGCCGTTTTTTGGCCAGTATTTCCGGTTCGAGGGTTTTTGACCCTTGGCCTTCGGGCCGGCCTCCAGCTTGCTAATCCCGTCGACAAATCCAAAGTGCTCGATCAGGTTCTCGGAATCCACGCCCTGATGAATGCGGCGTCCTCCGCGCTCATCGGCGACAACCTCGCCAACTCCCGCGATGCGGCGTTTGACGTCAAGCACCCGCTCGCCGAGGCGTTCTTGGTTGTTATCCGCAAGGTGGATCAAAAGGTCAATCGGTTCCCGGTAGCCGGGATCCCAATGAACCTGCCCTGGATCCCAAGGGGTGGGATGCGCGTTGTAGTCACCCGAACCTGGTCTGAAATCACGCAACCCCACACGGAATTCAAAGTCCTTCGGTTGGTTCTCTTGATGAATACCCAAAACCTGATATCCGTGCGAGGCGACACCGATAACGACAATTGGACCGCTGTCGGGTTTCGGCCATTCGCTCGGCGCTTCCCTCCAGAGCTTGGTTTGCTCCTTTTGAGTCTCGGCTGATGTTACGATCTCTCGGGCAAGGGCCGCCAACCATACCCTTAGGTCGTGGCGGCTCCCGGCATCGCGTTGTTGGGTTTCATCAAGGCGAACCATCAAGTAACGGCCGAACTCTCGACCGTGCCCCTTCATGATGTTGGCCTGAACATCGCTTGCAAAGGATTCACCTTTTTCGTTGGCGAACTCCAAGATTCGGCGATTGAGGCTGGCTTCTCCCGGGCTCAAGCCTTCGCTACGAACCGCTGATCCGGAACCATTGGTTCCCTCGACCCAGGTGCCTGGTATGACCGTTCCGCTCGGTATTCCATTTCCTTGGACCGTGAAGTCGAATTTCTCGACAAATCTCTCATTATTCGCCCGAAGAGCCTCTTCGACTTCTCCCGCCGAGATCCCCTCCGCGCTCAACTTGACGTCCAGTGTGGATCCGCCCGGGCCGGGAATGCTCTGATCTCTTGTTACGTCATAAGGCTCAAGCGTTTTCCAAAGCGGGCTAATGTGGTTCGTCGGTTCCACCTTGATCGTAAAAGACGGCGCATCACACTCGACACGCAGGGTGTCGTAACGGCGAAACTCAAAGCTCGCGGGTGCGACCTTTGGCTTCTTTCTTCCCTTGATAAGTATCTTAATTGAGTGAACCGCCACGGTAACCCTCCTAGCCACACCAGCCGCCGTTTGGCGTGTTTCCCTCGGGCGTCGCGTCCACGCCGCCGATCTTGATCTGGTAGCGGAAAAATTCGATGTTATTGTTGTTGTCTTTGGCGAGTTTGGCCTGTCCCTCGGGGCCGGGCTTCTCCACTTCCTTGGGCTTCGTGCTAAATCTTTCCAGGCCGGTGCCTGGTTGAGCGATCTCGTTCCCTGGCACTTCGAGGATCAGAGGACCGACTCCACCGAATTTGCCGAAAGGGCTGACAGTCCGGGGAAGATCCTGCCCGTTGTCTTTGTCGAACGGAACGTAGGTCACCGAGAACGGCCCCTTGTTGCATACAAACTGAACGAAATCTCCTTCGCGGTAAGACCAGGTTGGAGGGTAGTAGTTAAACGTGAACTCCGGGCCCGTTTGGTCCTCCCCGACTACGATGGTTAGCTGCCTAAGTTTTTCCGGTGAAAATTCGGCCATGGGTCTCCTCCAATTAGGTGCGCTGTTCCGTGTTGAGTATTCGGTTCAGAACCGGCACTGTCATATAACGCGTAAGAATCTCTCCCTAGAGAGCAACCTTTAGCAACTTTTTTCCAGCCGACAATTTCCGGCTCGGGAGGCTCCATGGGGCGGCAACGGGTCCGTCTCAGGGAGCGAAGCAGGGATACGTGAACGGTTCCCGGGAAGCGGCGAGGGGATCAAGGTTGTATTGCCGCAATAGCCGCGACAGCTCCCGAGTGCCAACAAGATCCCGGAAGGCCGGATTATGCCGAACATCACTCGGGGTCACACCGAGTTGAATCACCTCCTCGAGCGCCTCCATCGCTGCTCCGCGGTCCCCTAATAGTTCGTGGACCGCCGCCACGCTCTTGTACCGAACGATGCTGTCCGGGTCGACCTTTTCCAGCAGATCGAGCGTTTCCAAAGCCGCTCGCCGCTCCCCGAGCCACGCCAGTCCCCTGGCCAAGAAGCGCAATACCGTTTCATCATTCGGATTTTCCGCCATGCGGTCACGCGCTTCGCGAACGCTGTTTCGGGTCGCTGATTCGACCTCGTCCTCGTGACCGGGCACGAAGCGCAGCGTTTCCGCCATGTTGAGCCAGTAGATATACCGATCCGGTGCCGGGGATGCGACTGAGCGGCGCAGGTGGGCGACCCCTTGCTCACTGCATCCTCCGAAGACGTAGGCTTGCCCGACCGTCGAGTGCTTCTGCGGACCCTCGTCGAGTTGCAGGGCATGAGTCCCCATTTCTACCGCCTCTTGGTACCGGCCGGTTATGAAGTAAACGCGCGCGAGATTACCATAGGCCGCGGCATTATTTGTACTAATTTGGATGGACCGCAGCAGGTTCTGCTCGGTGCCCATGTAGTCGCCACTGTCGAGATAAAAACGCGCCAGGGCGTTGTTGAGACGCCAGCATTCGGGCTGCTCCAACATGCCGTCTTCCATGACCTGCATGGCGTCGCTCAGGCGATTCATGGCTTTGAAGGTTGCCGCGAGCCTTTCCCTGGTTGAGAAATTGAAAGGACCGAGCCGCAGCGCTTCCTCGAGCCTTCCGATGCCCGCCAACCTGTCCCCACGCAGGACGTCCAATTGGCCCCTGCCGCTGTGCAGGGCCGCTAGTATGTCGGCGGAATGGGTTTGCCGATAGTATTGCTCGGCCTTGGTCGCCAACGGCTCCTCACCGGTTATCCTAAATCCTTCACAATATGCATCCCCCAGCCCCACCGCTGCTAGCGCGAATCCAAGTCCTGCTCCCAATGCTCGATCGAATTCCGCCGTCGCTGGGAGCCAATGGTTCTCCTGGTCAGCCTTCTTTGCTTTGTCAAGATGAGCGAGGCCCTTCAAGTAGGCCAGGAAACTTTCAGAATCACTAGCCCCCAGGCTTCTCCAGCGAGCCAGAACGGGCTCCGCGACGCTTTGCCCCGTCATCGAGACGATGTCGGTCAGGACCGTTTCCCTCAAAAGCGGCAATTCGTCGAAGCGAACCTGGCGACCGAGAGTCCGCACCGTAAGACCATCCGAGACTCGCCGCAGCTTGCCTTCGAAGCCGATCCGCCCGTCACCAACGTGCATGGTCCCATCCAGGATTAGCTTTTCCGAGTAAACACTCTTCTCCGTTTCCCAGAAATGCACGCAATGATCGCGCCGGTTCGGATACAGCCGATAGAGATTGTCGGAGAGGTAACGAACGTAACCGTCACCGATCAGTTGGTTCTCCGGCGTGTCCGCGATGACCTCGATTGGCAAGATCGCCAAGTCCTTGTCCTCGGGCAGCAGGCAGGAGATCGACGAACCAGGAAACATCGCGCAAAGCCGGTCCGCCACCGGTTTGTTGACGGCAGGGACTTGCCAAAGAATCGGCACGCTCAATACCAATACCGCGACCGCCGCTCCGATCCACGTTTGAAACCCCGCAACGGAACGGGTGGCCGTATCCATCTCGGAGAAACTCTCCAGTGGAGCCTTCTGGCCCGCGCTCGAGTCGTCCTCGGTCGCGCTTTCAGTCGGCCCGCCCGCGGCCGGCTGGTAGTCGATCGGCCCGAGCAGCTCGCATAGTGGCTTGCCGTCTTTCGGGCGGTCCTGGGGGTCGTGAGCCGTACAGGCCCGAATCAGGTCCTTTAATTTCTGTTCGGCGGGCGATAGCCGGCTACCGAAGCCGACTACGTTCTGGAGAATCAACCCGAAAGAATAGACGTCGGAATACTTCCCGATCCTTCCGCCTGCCCGCTGTTCCGGCGCCATGTAATCGAGCGTTCCCATGACACGGCTTGTGACGGTATCTGAACCCGGCCCCGCTCCCGACAGACCTCTCGCAAGGCCGAAATCCATCAACACCGGGCACGACTCTCCGGTCTCGTCGCGCGTCAGCATGACGTTGCCTGGTTTCAGGTCGCGGTGGAAGATGTCGCGCGCGTGCAGGGCCTTGACGCCCTCGGCGATCTGCTTCGCTATGGGCAGCGCATCCTCGCAGGAAAAGCGCCCCCCTCTTTTCAAGCGGCTGGAAAGCGTTTCGCCTTCCAGCAGATCCATCGTGAAGAAAGGAACATCATCGGTTCCCTCCCTCCTGTGCCAGTCGAATTCGAAAATCCGGCAAACGTTCGGATGTGTGACTTTCCGCGCGAGCTGTATCTCGTTAATGAAGCGCGAAATGTATTCTCGATCCCAGACGAGTTGAGGTAGCGGCGCCTTGAGCGCAAACACGTCGCCGAGAGAGTCTTCCGCCTTGTAGACCTCTCCCATACCTCCGCGTCCGAGAAAGTCGCGGATGTGAAATCGGCCGGCCAGCACGTCTCCGGCCTGGAAGAGAGGCTCCGCCTTCGGGCGAGCGAGGGCCCATTCGGATTCTTCTGAGCCCCCGAGCAGACCGCGGCCCTCGGACTTTCTGGCAAGAAGATCCTCGACGCGGCGGCGAAATTCGCTGTCATTCTCGCAAGCGCGGTCGAGGTAGGAGCTGCGATCAGGTTCGCTCAATTCGGACGCGTGGTCGAATACCTCCCGTACCCTCTTCACCCGTTGAGGTTCCATGTGCTTGCCGCCAAGTCGCTTTAAATTGGAATAACGCAGCCGATGATTCGTTGGCATTCTACCCTTTTGCGATAGGATTTCGCACTTCAAAAACGGATTTTTGTTGCCGCGGGTACTAGTATTGTTTGGGAAAGCCACGATGCTGGCCCTTCCCCCCCCCCCCATTTCAGCCTCCTGCCACGCGCGGCTGGTTGGCGTCTGCCAGTCTTCCGCGCGGCCGAATCTCACTCGAAAGAATCCCCCTGGAATCCCCTGGAAAAGCAAAGCCCTGGAAAAGCAACGTGCCGCGTGCGCGTATAACTCCCAGCGTCAGCCGGCTCGCGAGCCCCAAGCCCGAGAACGGCAACAGCCCGAGAACAGCAACCCCCCGAGAACATTAACCCATAGGACGACGGCGATCGCCATTGGCGCCTGCATCGGTTTGCCGCCGATCCAGATCAGGATCAGATCACCGCTGGGTCCAACCGGCGAGTCCGCGATCTTCGCTCCGGGGAGGACAATCCCTGTACGCGGCGTATGCGGCAGTACTTTTCCCGCCTCGCAATAAGCATCCGCGCGCGTAATCCGAACTTTTCGTGTCAACGTTTACGTCGAAAGGGCTGGAAAGGGTTTACAGACCCTCCTGAGTTGGATATAGTGATACGGTTCGGTCATTGTCGGCTCCGGTCAACGGAGCGCGGGCCGGGCGGATTTGTCTTCAAAAGGAAGGTGTCTGGTGAGTTCGAATAAGACCAATGAAGGTCAGGACAAAACTCAGCAGCGCAAGAACGGTTTTTCCCGCCGCACCTTTATGCAAGGTGTGGGCGTTGGTACCGGGGCCGTTGGCGCCGGAGTTCTGACTCAGGAGCAGGCCCAGGCCGCCCATCATGTGGTGGGTCCGGGTCCGGTCTCGATGAGTCTGAGAATCAACGGAAAAGCCCACAAGGTTAGCCTGGAACCACGGGTGACCTTGCTCGATGCGTTGCGCAATCATCTCGACTACACGGGCGCGAAGAAGGTTTGCGACCGGGCTACGTGCGGAGCTTGCACGGTGATCGTCGACGGCAATCCCGTCTACGCTTGCTCGATGCTGGCGATTGAGGCGCAGGGCCGCGACATCGAGACCATCGAAGGTCTGGCGTCGGGCGATCAACTGCACCCGGTCCAGAAATGTTTTGTCGAGAACGACGGCCAGCAATGCGGCTTCTGCACTCCGGGATTCGTCCTGGCTAGCAAGGCGTTTCTCGACAAGAATTCCAACCCAACCATGGCGGAAGTGGAAAAGGGCTTATGCGGTAATATCTGCCGCTGCGGCACCTACGTCGGTGTTCGTCAAGCCGTGCTTGACGCAGCCGGCGAACTGAGAGGAGGGGCCAGTGGCGACTAATTATGATTGGCCGGCTGCGGGAGATCGCAGCGTCATCGGAGGAAACACCAACCGTCTCGACGGTCCCGACAAGGTGACAGGACGGGCGATTTACGCCTACGACCGCGCCCTGCCCGGGATGCTGACTGCCAGGCTGGTGACCAGCCCGCATGCTCACGCCCGGATTACCAAGATTGATACCAGCGCGGCGGAAGCCATCAAAGGTGTTCGCGGCGTCGACATCATCAAGGGTGAAGGCACCGAGTTGCAATGGGTCGGAACCGAGATCTTGGCCGTTGCCGCCGATAGCGAAGAAATCGCGCGGGACGCCGTTCTCGCGGTGAAGATCGACTACGAAGTCTTGCCCCATCTTGTTAAGGATGAAAACATCGAGAACGCGGGCTCGGCGGTGAAACCGGCTTCGGATAAAACCGAAGGCGACCCCGACACGGCCTTCGCACAGGCCGACGCGGTTCACGAAGGCTTCTATGGGCTTCCGTCGATCACGCACTGTTGCCTGGAATCGCACGGCCAGGTCGTGGACTGGAGCGGCGACGAAATCATCGTCTACGCCTCCACGCAGGCGGTTGGCCGCATCGGAGCGGACTTGGCCAAAAACCTTTCCCGCGACGAGAGCATCGGCAACGTCAGCCCCAACCAGGTTCGATGCATTACGCCTGTCATGGGCGGCGGGTTCGGCAGCAAGTTCGCGATCGACACCTGGGGCGTTTCCTGCGCCAAGCTGTCGAAGAAGACGGGCCGTCCGGTGAAGCTGATGCTCGACCGCGACGAAGAGCTGCAAATTGCCGGCGGGCGTCCATCCGATTACGGCAAGATCAAGGTCGGAGCCAAGAAAGACGGCACGTTGGTTGCCTACGAGTCGGAAACTTGGTCTTCCGGTGGCGTGACCAGCCGCGGCGCTCCTCCTTTGCCTTACGTCATGCCGCCGCCCAACCACAAGGTGCGGCATCTGAGCGTAGCCACCAACACCGGGCCCGCCCGTGCCTGGCGCGCTCCCAACCATCCGCAGGCCGCTGTTTTGACCTGGGGCGCCTACACCGATCTGGCCGCGAAACTTGACATGGATCCGATGGATCTGCTGCTCAAGAACATCGGCCTCACCGCGCGGCCCGACGTGTACCGCAAGGAGCTGGCGATCGGCGCCGACATGATCGGCTGGAAGAACAAGTGGCATCCTCCAGGAGACAAGACGGCTGGCCCTATCAAGCGAGGCGTTGGCCTCTCGATGCATACCTGGGGCGGACGGCCGCATGACAGTAACTGCGAAGTGACCATCCACCCCGATGGCACCGCTGTTGCCACTCTGGGCAGTCAGGATCTCGGTTCCGGAACCCGCACGGTCATCGCCATGGTGTTGGCCGAAACCATGGGTCTGCCGGTCGAAGCGGTCACGGTCGAGATTGGTGACAGCAACTATCCAAATTCCGGCGCCTCCGGCGGAAGCACCACGGTCGGCGGCGTTTCCTCTTCGACCCGGCGTGCCGCTGTTGACGCTTTGGAAGAGCTGAAAAAGGCTGTGGCTCCTGTTTTCGGAGTAGATGCCGATCGGCTTGTCGCCAAAGACGGCTACATCAGCGTCGGTGGCGGCGATCAGCGGCTGAGTTGGAAAGCAGCTTGCCGGAAGCTCGGTGCCCGCTCGGTCATGGGAACTGGAAAACAGCCTGATCGCAACGGCGGCAAGCTAGCCGATAGCGGCGTGGGCGGTGTTCAAATGGCTGATGTTTCGGTTGACATCGAAACCGGTGTCGTCAGCATGAACAAGCTGATCGCGGTGCAAGACTGCGGCCTGATCATCAATAAAAAGCTCGCTGAAAGCCAGGTCTACGGTTCGCTGATCATGGGCGTCTGTTGGGCGCTCTATGAAGAGCGGATCTACGATCAAGCGACCGGCCAATACTTGAACGCCGACATGGAGTTCTACAAGCTGGCGGGTATCGGTGATATCGGGGAACTTGGCGTCCACATGATGATGGGCGACTATGATGATCGCGGCGTGATCGGCCTTGGCGAACCTCCGGCAATTTCGCCGGGCGCCGCCATTGGCAACGCCGTATTTAACGCAATCGGAGTTCGTGTTCCGACCCTGCCGGTAACCCCGGACAAAGTCCTGGCGGCTCTCGAAAAAGGAGGGATGGCATAATGCAGGCATTTGAATATGCTGCTCCGGAAACTGTGAAAGGAGCGCTTGACCTTCTTTCGTCCAGCGCGGGCGAAACGGATGTTTTAGCTGGCGGCACGGACTTGCTCAGCTTGATGAAAGAGCGCATCCACACGCCGAAACGGCTGGTCAGCTTGAGGAACCTGGCTGATCTTCACGGCATCGGCTCTTCGGGCGACGGACTTCGAATCGGCGCATCGGTCACAATCGATGAGTTGCTGACGAACCCGCAGGTTCGAAGCCAATATGCATCCCTTGCTCAGGCAGCGGACGGAATTGGCGGCGGGCAAATGCGCTCGATGGGAACCGTCGGTGGTGAGCTTTGCCAGCGTCCCCGCTGCTGGTATTTCCGCAACGGCTTCGGATTGCTGGGGCAGGACGCCAGCGGCAAGTCGCTCGTTCCAAACGGCGAGAATCAATACCACGCGATCTTGGGTAATAAGGGGCCGGCGTATTTCGTCAGCGCCTCGAGCCTGGCACCTGCGTTGATCGCACTAGACGCGATGGTGAAGATCGCCTCGCCGAGTGGTGAACGTGAGTTGGCCGTCGAGAAGCTCTTCCACACGCCAGCCAACGGCAACGAGCGGGAACTCAGCTTGCAGCCCAACGAGATCGTCACCGAGATCATCATCCCGGGCGGCAATTTTGCGAACGGCGCCTATGAGGTCCGGCAGCGGAACCTGATGGATTGGCCTTTGGCGACGGCAGCGGTTTCGATAAAAATGAACGGCACCGCTGTCGAAAGCGCGCGTGTCGTGCTGGGCCATGTGGCTCCGACGCCATGGCGCGCGCCTGAGGCCGAGCAGTCGCTCAAAGGCAAAACAATCAACGAAGAAACCGCCACGGCGGCAGGAAATGCGGCCGTTGCTGCGGCCACTCCGTTGAGTGGTAACAAGCACAAGGTGCGGCTTGCCAGCGTTGCAGTGAAACGAGCCATTCTGCTGGCGGCCGGAGGGAGCGTCTAGCCGATGCGGCCGGCGGGATTAAAGGTCCTCACGAATCAATGTGAGGCCCTGCGTTGGAAGGGGATGTTTATCGACGCTGATTCGGACCCGACCGTGCCGACCTCGAACACGCGCATCTATTGGTGTGTTTATACGCAAAGTCCGCTCGGCCCCGACAGTGAAGTGGCCGATGAGGATACCTGTACCGCGTCCCGCTCGTGCTACGAAAAACTGTAAGCCGTACAAAATTGTCAGATGGCCGGACACGCCCGCGGACGGAAGTCCGCGGTGCACCATTACGGAGTCACGCTGAATGGCGTGTTGTAGTTTAGCGCAGCGTGTTGTAGTTTAGCGCAGCTTCTCGACAAACATGGCCAACGAAGGCAGGCTGGTGGTAGAGGCGTCCGCAATGTCCGCTATGGCAACAGACGTAGTAGAATAGAAAAGATTTGTCGATTCTGAGAAGTGCCTAGGAATTGGAAGCGCCTCGGAACAACCGGAGCATTCGAAAATGAAAATCAAAATCGTATATCTAGTAGCAATTCTGCTGGTAGCCACGGCAATGGTAGCTGGTGCAAGTGAAGTACAAGGCCGCTACCTGGAAGCTCGCAACGCGGAGGTTTACGCATCTCATTGCTTCGCCAACTCCGAAATGGGGATTCGTGGCGATTTGGCCGTCATGGCCTGGCAAGTTGACCAGGGCTCCTACAACGGTGTATCCATCGCTGGGTTGGGCGTCGTTGCCGTTATCCGGGCAAGCTCGACTTTGGGCGATCCCTTCAGCAACCCCTACCCGGTAAAATCCGTCCTGATCTTCGACGAGCGTGCTAGCGGCGAACAGCAGAAAGCACTGGCCGCCTTTGCCAAGAACGCAAGCAACGACCTGCTCAACGATGTTGTTCGCACCGAAGTCGCCCCGATCGGTCTCGACGTCCATGGCGATATTCACGCCAGGCGTGCGACGCTCACGGCGGGCAATCTGGTTCGCATTGAGACACGAGCGATCGAGGATACAGATTCGCTCTGCCACCTCGATGACCTTTACTATGCTCCCCTGGCTACGCTGGATCACGCGATGGCCGCCTTCACCCTGGAGAACCGCTTCGATGGCAAAGGCCTCGACGTAGTTTTCAGCGCGCCGCGCCGCAGCAGCGCCTACCTGGGAACGTTCGGCGGCGGAGCCGTGAGCACCGACTGAGCATCGATCGGCCGAGCAAAGAGTTCCACCACGACGGCAGGTAGCTGTGTCCCAGCTTCCTGCCGTTCTCTTTCTCCGGCGAAATTTTCTCCCGGCCGCCAACCGAGACGGCCGCCGGATTCGCCGCAACGAAACCATGTAAGCCACTCGTCCGTCAGTAAAGTTACAAGTTATGAAAATCACAAGACGCCACTCAATTGTCACTTTCCTAGCATTGGCCATGAGCCTGCCCGCGGCTGCCGGGGACTTCCAGGCCGCCGCCGGAGGCCCCCCGCCGCTCGACGGCTTGGCCGAAGCGCTCAGCTCGATGATTGAACCCCAAGGCGTCGTCACGAAAGGTCCCGACGGCAAAGTCGCCTCCGAGTTCTGGATGCGGACCAGCGCATTTGAAGGGGAAGGCGCGGGCGGTTTTGGGATACGATTCGACGCCATCCCGGAGGGCTCCTTTTTAGGTGTCGTTCGTTTTCCCGACACTGGATCTGATTTTCGCGAACAGCACATCAAACCCGGCATCTACACCATGCGCTTTGGGCTGCACCCGGAAAACGGAGACCACATGGGCGTCGCCTCCAGCCGCGATTTCGCCGTGCTGATCGCCGCGGATGCGGACAAGGAACCCGCCAAGAATCTTGAGTTCGAGCCCATGACCAAGCTGAGCATGGACACCGCCGGCAACCCCCACCCCACCATCATGCGTCTTGAGCTGCCCGATGGCGATGAGTCCGCCAACATCTGGCAAGACGAAGAGAACTGGGTTCTCGACCTCAAAACAGCCAGCGATGTCATCGGCGTTGTCGTCTACGGCCACTCGGAAGAGTAGCCGCTGGCGCGCACTCCGCGCCGCACCGAATCACACTATCCGCCCTGTTCTGGCACTTTATCGTTCGGCTCGCTTCGACCGTAGAAGTCTCGACGCGGCAAGGCTGGGGACTCGCGCCACGCAGGGAACCGCGCCCCTGCGCTCATCTCGTGAGGGCGCAAGCCCCCAGTCGCGTCATTCGCTCAGCTCCTTTCCCGCCATAATCCCCTCGATCTCCGCGACCCCGCGCGGCAACGCCTCGCTCAGCACCCGCCCGCCGTTCTCGGTGACCAGCACCATGTCTTCAATGCGAATGCCGATCTTCTCTTCCGGGATATACAGGCCGCACTCGATCGCGATGACCATCCCCGGCTTGAGCGCGTTGTGCGGACTTCCGGGATCATGTACGCCCAGGCCCACGTAGTGGCCGATGCTGTGCCGCAGATACTGCCCCAAGCGATCGCCTGCGTTGTCGGCGCCATGGGAATCGAGATACTCGAGCGCCACCTGATACAAACTGTTCGGCCCCTGGCCGGCAAGAGTCATGCCCGGTCTTACCGCGGCGATCGCGGCTTTTTCCGAGCCCAGCACAATCTCGTAGAGTTCCTTCTGCCGGGGAGTAAAGCGCCCATTCACCGGAACGGTCCGCGTAATGTCGGCCGCGTACTGGCCATATTCCCCGCCCACGTCCATCAGCACCAGCTCTCCGTTTTCCAAGCGACCGCGATTCGCAACATAGTGCAGGGTCAGCCCCCGCGGACCGCTGCCAACGATCGGGGCGTAGGCAACCCGCGAGCAGCCCAGCTCCAGCATCTTGCCGATCATCATGCCGCTGACTTCGTACTCGTGCATGCCCGGACTTATCTTCGTCCACGCCACCCGATGCGCCTCCATGGTGGCGTCGATCGCCCGCTCGATCAACCCGATTTCTCCGTCCGTCTTGACCGCGCGCATCGCGGCAATCGTGGGTCGCGCATCCCCAATGGAATGTCCCTTCGCAAGCTTTGCCAGCCGCTCCGTCCGGTCGGGTTCCGGCTGGTCGGCGAATCCGGTTTTGCCCGGCAGCAGGGAGCGAACCGAATCGTAGCCCCGCAGCGCCTGGCCGACCGTTGAACCCAACCTCTCCACATCGCGGACATCGGAAAATCCCGTGCGGTCCGCAATCTCGGGATCATCCGGGGCGGCCCGAGAGCCATTCCAGCTTTCTTCGGAAACATCGCGGGCCGGCAAGAAAAGAATCTCCCGGTAGGTCTCGTGTGATCCGTTCTTGGGGAGCAGCAAGAGACCAGCGCCCGGCTCATTCCAGCCGGTCAGGTAGTAGAAGTTGCTCTCTTGTCGAAAGGGCGAACGCACGTCCTGCGCCTCGCGCGCCCGGTAGCCAAACAGCAGGATGATGCCGCCGGAATTCTTTCTCGCCAGCGTCTCGCGCCGTTCCCGGTAGACCTGCCGCGGCTCCCTCTCGGCCGCGAGCGACAAACCGCTGACCGCCAAAGCCAAAACAGCCACCCGCCAAGCCAGCCTCATAGGGACTAGTATAGGCGCCGCCCAGCTTGCGCCATGCGAGGCAAAGTCGATTCCTTGTACAATGCATATTCCCTTCGATCCGAGGTTCTGTCGATGAAGTTCGTCCGTCTCATATTGCGCCTGATTGCCGTCGTCTTCAATCTGGCTGTCGCACTGTTTCTGCTCGGTGTGGGGTTCATTGGCTGGCTGGAGGGGCAGGACGTCAACTTTGATCTTGTGCCCGGCGTCGAGCCCGAAAACATGGCGGTGACCCTGATCGGCCTGGGCCTCTTCGCCCTGCTTGCGGCCGCGCTCAGCCTGAAGCGCTCCAAGCCCGCCCGCATGCTGATGTTGCTTTGGAACCTGCTCGTCTCCTCTCTGCTCGTCTGCGCCTTCGCGCGATCCTCCTACAAGTTCGACGGGATGGAGCACCTCCAACAAGGGATCATCCTGTTCCTGATCTCGCTCATCGCCCTCTGGGGCGCCTGGATAGCAGTCAAGCACTCGTCCACCGCCGCCAAGAGCTAGAGGGCCCGCCGGGCGTGACGTGGCGTGAGCGTCCACGCTTGCCGCAAACCGATTCGTCGGTTTGTTCGGCCCCAGGGCGCGGCAATCGTCACGGACATCCAACCCCGCGAAGCCGTCATCGCGGATCAGCCCGACATGGCGCACGGCTCCCAACCGTGCCGTATCGGGCCCGCCAGCCAGATCTTCTAAATTTTCCAGCCGTGGAGGCAGCCAAGCCCTAAGGTAGCGAATACCGGGTTTCCGCGGATGTGAGCGGATTTCAGGATGTGGCCAGAGGGGTCCCTTTTTTTGTCGGGTTTGCGCTTGGGCTCCCTGCTGTGCAAAACAGAGCCGCTGGCGCAAGCCTGCGGTCACGATTTCGAAGTAGCGAAAAAGTTGGCGAGTGCCGTGGGGGCTAGGGTCTTGACCCCACCCTGAGGGGCTGTGAAAAAATGGGGACTCTACCAAGCGCAGGCCGAATAAGTTCCATTGAATCTGTCAACGTGGATGGCGCGAAGTGGACTGTCCCCGATTTTTTCACAGCCCCTTGTGGGTGCGGCCGGGCGTAGCACGCTACGCCCCTACATCGGTCGGCGGAGCATGAAAACATGGGAGCGTGGTTGCGGCTATTTTAAGGTATATTGCGCTAGTATTGCACTAGTGCAGTGCGCCAATCAGACACTAACTTATCGTGAGTCGCTTTCTTGGCTACTTGCGGAGTAAGATTGACAGTCCGATCCGAATACGCAGGCTGAATAGGTGTTTTGAGCCGCGTTCACGCGGCTTGGTGTGAACTAGGCCAGCCGTTTACGGCTGGTATACGCGATGGCTGAGAGTCTTTCAGCCCGTTTCAACGGGCTTCCGCTCTCCCGACGAGTGTCTATATGTCGTCCTATTTCTGGCGCACTACGCTAGTATGGGCGAGCCACCCAGAAAATCGTTTGGACTTAGTAGAGCCGCGACTGAAGGGGATTAACCAAACGAGAAAGCATGGCTACGGTTTTCATCAGCAGCACGGGCAAGGACCTGAAGGACTACCGCCAGGCGGCCATCGAGGTCTGTAATCAATTGGGCCTTGTGCCGATCGCGATGGAATTCTTCGAGGCGATGGGGATAGGGGCCACCGAGGGCAGCAAATCGAAGCTTGACGGCGCTGACGTTTATGTCGGGATTTTTGCTAACCGTTATGGATATATCGAGGACGGCTACGATAAATCCGTTACAGAGATCGAGTTCGATTACGCCGGTGAGAAGGGACTCGAGCCCCTTTGCTTTCTGCTTGATCCGAAACACCCCTGGCCGCAGGATGCGGTTGACCACGAAAACTACCCCCGTTTGGAAAAGTTCAAAGCGCGAGTCAACAAGCTGATCCGAGCTGAGTTCACTTCTGTCGATAACTTCAAGGCGGCGTTGATGCAGGCGCTGATGGAGTGGAAGGCCCGGGCCGGTGTCGAAGACGAGACCGGCCAACATGGAGTCTCGGGCGGCTTGCCGGAAATTTTCAACGTCCCGCATCAGCGCAACCCAAACTTCACGGGCCGGGACGAATTGCTTGGGCAGCTTCGCGAGGCGCTGGGCGGAGGCGAGTCGGCAGCGATCACTCAAGCCATTCATGGGCTCGGGGGCGTCGGGAAAACCCAATTGGCGCTGGAATACGCCTACCGCTTTGCGAGCGAGTACTCACTGATCTGGTGGGTGCGGTCCGAGGGGCCCGAATCGCTCAACGCCGACTTCGAAGCGCTGGGCCACAAGCTCGGCGTCGTGTCCAAGCAGGGCCGCTCCGAGCAGAGCGAAGTGGTCGAGGCGGTGCGGGCCGAGCTGGAGCACAGGACCGATTGGTTGCTGATTTTTGATAATGCCCGCAGGCCCGATGAGATCCGGCCCTGCCTGCCGCGCGGATCGGCCGGTCATGTCATCGTCACATCGCGCTACTCGTCCTGGGGAGGTGTCGCGAAGCCGTTGCCGCTCAAGGTCTGGGAGCCGGAAGAGTGCGTGCGGTTTTTGCTGGCCCGCACTGGACAGACCGGCGAAACCGCGGCTCGTGAGTTGGCGGAGGAGTTGGGCCGGCTGCCGCTGGCGCAGGCAGCCTCCTACATGGAGCGCACTGGCCGGACGCTGACCGGGTATTTGGAGCTGTTTCGCGAGCGGAAGCTGAAGCTGTTTCAGCCAGGCGTGCCGGGCTCGGATGAAAACGCCACGGTCACGACGACCTGGGAGATCTCGTTTCAGGAAGTCGCCGCCGCGCGGCCCGCGGC
>Ga0114996_10000724_pt1 | contig 45819 bp, 10 predicted proteins | sample ArcticOcean_MG_C_4_FD_87039 | JGI IMG/M metagenome (GOLD analysis project Ga0114996, IMG submission 87039) | Marine microbial communities from western Arctic Ocean - ArcticOcean_MG_CB4_134 | ecosystem: Environmental > Aquatic > Marine > Oceanic | place: Arctic Ocean: Canada Basin | collected... | reverse complement strand
TTGGTAAAGAAGGTAATGAAACTATTGATGAATGTTTTGAAAAAACAGTAAAGGATTTAATAAAAAGAGCTTCAGATTCTCATCATTTAGAAAAAATATATTATGTCATAGGAGGTGATGTAATCAACATGGATACATGGAGTGGTACTACCACTGCTGGAACACCTTTAGATAACTGTATGACGGCTACAGAGGCTTATACACAAGCTTTTGATGCATTACAGTGGAGTATCAACTATATAAAGCAATTCTGTGATGAACTTCAAGTTATTTATATACCAGGTAACCATGATAGATTATCATCGTTTCATCTAGCTCATGCATTATCTAAATGTTTTGACAATCCATCAATTCTCTGGGATACTATATATTTAGAAAGAAAAGTATTTGTATATGAAGATAATTTCTTTGCTTTTGAACATGGTGATGTTAATACTAAAAACTCATTATTAGTTTATTCAATGGAATATCCAAGACAATGGGGTAAGACATTATATAGAACATTATATACAGGACATTACCATCATAAGAAAAAGATAGAGTATATAACTGAACATGAGAATACAGGCTTTATGCTCAAGATCTTACCTAGTCTTTCACGTACAGATTATTATCATTATCATAATAAATTCATAGGATCTAGAAGATCTGGAGTATTATCTCTACATAGTCCAACAAAGGGTGAAATATGTGAATTAACATATTCACCTGAATAAACTTTTATAACTGCCTAATTTTTTGTAAATTATAATGTAAGCAATATGATTAATAACTTTAAAGGACCAGATTTAAATAAACCTAGACATAGAGAAAAGGTTTTAAGTTTATTAAATAGTGATACACTAATGAAATTTAAGGATAAACATCCTTCATATTCAAGTGTTGATGATACAAAACTTAAGAACGTTATAAAATCTTTTAATGGTAAAATCTGGGATAATGTTATAGACAACAGAAATGGTGTGGAATTACCTGATTCTTTAGGTTATTTATTCATAGGGACTTGTCCTGCTACAAAAAAAGTTAATATGGATTATGCCTTATCTAAGAAGTATGGTAAGGTAATCCAGAATAAAAATTGGGATACTGATGGTAATGTTGGTAAGATATTTTATACAAACTATTCACCTAAGTATCGGTTTAAAACTAGAGAGTTATGGCAATTTATTGCAATAAGACAATTTAAAAGAACTGTTGCAAAAATATATCCTAAGAATTGGAAAAAGTATGTAACAATGAAGGGTAAGATGAGAGTTGCTGACATGTATAAAAATAAAAAGAAGTAATATGACAACTATAGGAGAAACAGTATCAAGACTGAGAGGTCAACTTAAAGCTGAAGTTCAAGATGCTTTTGTGACTGATAGATTTATTTATAGTCTTATTCTCAAATATGCACAATTATATATGAGAAGACAAGATCACTCTAATAAACTAATGAAATTTAATAGTGTATGGCAAGCATTAAATTTCATTGAACTAGAAGAAGTAGATCTAATTGAGGCAAATTGTGTTGGTATTAAGAGTGGATGTACTATTAAAAAAAGCATTAATAAGTTACCAACATTTATGGAAGGTTATTGGGGACCATTAATTCGTACTGTAAGTTCTATTGATGGACATGTGGAGGTACAACCAACTTCACCCGGTTCATATGTATCAATGACAAAAACAACAACATTTAAATATAATAATAATAAGTATTATTGGTTTATTGATGGTCATATATATTTACCTAATGTTGAATGGGATGCTATAAAATTAGAAGGAGTATTTGAAGAAGACATTTCTACATGGACATGTAAAGATGATGATGATTGTATCCCTAGATATTTACAAAATATATATATTCCTGAATTCCTATTTGCTGAAATTGAACAACAGATAATGAATGTATTAATGAATACATTGAAAATTCCAGCAGAGGATGCTGATAATAAACAAAATATAAATAGATAATGAGTGTATCACATAAATATAGAACGTTTGATCAACTACTAGAAGATGTTACTGTGGATTTCAGAACATATGCTTTGGAAGGAATGATTGAACCTCAACAACTTATTAAAGTTGCAGTTAGAGTAAATTATGATTTAGGTCTTAGAATCCAAAGAACTAAACATGCTATTATAGATATTGAAAACAGTAAAGGTAAATTACCTACAGATTTTAATGTATTAAACTTTGGAGCTGTATGTGGAACATACTTTGTGAATTCTACATTACCTAGTGGAACACACATTGATACAACACAACCTAAATATATTCCTGAACCAGGAAACACTGGTCCATGTGAAGATCCTGAATGTAATGATGTATGTGTTGTGCAAAATTGTCCAGAAAAACCATTTATGGTTATACAGAAAATAGGAGCTGCTTCTTTTAGGGAATATGAATATATGATGCCTCTACGTATTAAAGATGGTGTTGGTATTGAATGTGATTGTCCTAATATTAGAATGCAATCTGTTGATACAGCAGAAATCAAAGATGGCTTTATATTAACTAATTTTACATCAGGTAAAGTTTATATAAGTTACCAAGGATCTATGGAAGATGAGGGTGGGAACTTAATTGTTCTTGATCATCCTTATTGTAATGAATATTATGAATATGCATTAAAACAAAGAATATTAGAAAATATGGTTATGGCAGGAGAACAGGTAATTAATCAACTTCAATTTATGGAACAAAAATTAAAAGCTGCAAGAAATAATGCATTAGGTTTTGTTAATACTCCTGATTTTGCTGAAATGAGAAAAATATGGACTGTTAATAGAAGAGCTCAATATGATAACTATTATAACATGTTCAAGAGTACACCCACAAACGGATAACCTATAATGGCTAAAAAAAGTAATAAGAAAAGCAAACCCTCAGCAGCTAAAGGGCAGACTACATCTAATATAAGTACTAATCTAACCCCTAAAGGGATGATTAAAGATACAGATGCTGCTTATCTTGGTAATAAGAATTGGTCACATGCTATAAATGCAATAAATAATTCAATTGATGGTGATACAGGAGTTGTTGGTAATGAACCTGCAAATTTAAGTTGTGCAGAGGTACCATATCCTGTTATAGGAACAATACATCTTTATGCTGACAAATGGGTTTTATTTTTATCTAATGATACTGAATCAGAGATAGGAACTTTTGACGATAGTCAATGTGAATATCAAACATTAGTGAATGATAGATGTTTGAACTTCAATAGAAGCAATCTCATTATTGGTGCCTCTAAAGAAAACTTTGATTGTACTTGGCAAGTATATTGGGATGATATGGTAAATCCTTCCAGAACCCTTAACTTACAAAATATACCATATCAACAATCCATATGTTCTCTTCCAAATGATCCTTGTATAGTATATTGTGATGATATACCTTTAAGATTAGATTGTGAAAAAATTAGATTAGCACCATTAGTAGATACACCATGTATAACATTATCTAAAGCATCTGAAGGTGGATCTTTAAGAAATGGTAGTTATCAAGTATACTTAGCATATACACTTAATGAACAAACTGTTGGTGATTATATTGGTATATCTAATATCCAACCATTATGGACACATGAAAATACACAATGTTCATTAGATATAACACTTAGTGGATTAGATAGAAATGAATTTGATTTTTATAGATTAGTTGTTATATATAGATTTGAAGGTTCAATAATTTCAAAAGAATTAGGTCTATATAGTACAGAACAAACAAATATAAATATTGATTCTATAAATTCTTCTCTTAAAGATTTTCCTATTGAATATCTTCCATTACAAACTCCTGCATATGAAAAGTCAAATGGAATGTATGTAGTTAATGAGTATTTAATCAGATCACAGCCAACAGAACAATTTGATTTTAATTATCAACCTTTAGCAAATAATATTGTTACAGAATGGGTATCAGCAGCATATCCAGCAGACTATTATTTTAATGGAGGAAGTAAACCAACATTCCTAAGAGATGAACAATATGCTTTCTTTATCAGATTCATATACAATACAGGAGAAAGATCATCATCATATCATATACCAGGTAGACCAGGAAGTGCAGCTGAGGTTAATCCAGTAGATGGAGTAACACCAATTATAGCTGCAGGACCAAATAATATAACAGGAGTTGATCCTGTTTTTAAAGTTTTTAATACTGCAGGAGTTAATGCTTTTGGATTAAGTATACCAACAGATGATGGAGGTACAATTGTATCTAGAGGTTCAATGGGTTATTGGCAATCTACAGAACAATATCCTATGGATACATCAAGATGGGGTGGTTTATGTGGATTTCCTATTAGACATCATAAAATGCCTGATGAGACAACACATGCAACATGTGCATTAAATCAAACAGCAGATACAATATATTTACTTGGTGTTCAATTCAATAATATTGCAGCACCACTTGATAACAATGGTGTTGTTATACAAAATATAGTAGGATATGAGATTCTTACAGGAGGAAGAGAAGGTAATAAAAGTATTATAGCAAAAGGTATTATAAGAAATATGATGGAATATGTTCCTGTAGATGGTAGTGGGGTTGAAGCTGTAGGTGGTACAAGAGCTTTTATGCCAAACTATCCATTCAATGATCTAGGTATGGATCCTTATATTCAGCCTGCAGGGCAAGGATCTGGAGGTGGTCTAGGACCAAATAACTGGTTAGATGGATGTCCTACCACATTAGCTAGTGGTGGTTCTCCAGGGTGGAATAGTTATAGTGGTGTGAATGGTAGTACTGTTGGAGGTACATCTGATTTATTTACATTTCATTCACCTGAAACATCTTTTGATAAAATATATCTAAATGCATCTGAAGCAAAAATATATACATCATTAGCAGGTACTCAGTCAGGACATTTTATAACATCAGAGGATCATCCCAAACATAAACTTCTAAGAAATTTATCTGTTATATTAGCAGGATTGGTAGGTATAGGATATGCATTATATCAAATGCGAGGTAAGAGAACCATAAAATATACAATGGCTAAATCCTATAGTCAAGGGTTACTTGGTCATCAAAATACAGTTGGAGGTGGTTCATTTACATCAGGTAATTTAACATCTGGTGGTGCATGGACACCAGTTGCAGGAAGTAGTTTTGCAAACTTAACACCATCAAATCAAACAGCAAATTCAGGAAATGATGCAGATTGGCAAGCTCCTGATAATACTATGGGGGGACTTGGAAATGCTTCAGGTGTTAATACAATGGCGGGTACAGCAAATGATGGAGTAGCTACAACTGCTGCAGGTACATATAATGGTGCTGTAGATGCTGCTACTATTATAGGACTTGGAAGAGCGACAGATAATCCTGGATCTGCTCTTCCAGCATATAGTACATGGATGGCATTAGAAAATACTGCAGCTGCTAGTATGGCAGGATCAATTGGACCAGGTATTGAGTATGTACATGAAGGAAGTAAATATAAAAGTGTACCTACATTTATACAAGGTATGACAAACATTTTAAGTTTTATTAATTATGTTTCTACAGGAGGTCAAGAAATAATAGATGCCATATATCATTTATCATCATATCAACATTTTGCATATAAATATAATTCACATGGTTTATATCTTAATGCTACACCTATAAATAATGCTACACAGTTTAGAACAGGTCTTAATAGTGGAAGGTATATTAAAAATACAGTTCAAAATCTTAGTTCAACTGTAAAAATAAATAACTTTAAGAGACCAAGAACAGTTGCATTAGAAACAAACATCCCTTTACCAAACCCATTAACTGGTGATACTTCTAAATTTGTAATAGGTAATGGAATGACATCTGTAAATGGAGATACAGTAAATTGGTATAACCCTACAGGTCAAATATTAACTCCTATATCAGCTAATTATATTGGACTTAAAGTTGATAATGATAATCAATATGGTCAATTACAAAACATAAAACAGTTTCCTGCAAGAGGTTGTGTATTTCTATTTGCACCTCAACAAGCAATAGATGTTAATGGTGATTTAGTACCAATTACAGTTTTTGATAGGTTTATAACTGGTCCTTTATTTGCTGGAGATAACTATGTTAACAGATATACTGAAAAAGTTATAATGCCTTTCTGGTGGAACTTTCAAACGGGTGAAGATGATGGAACTCCTTGGGATTATAGATTATATGCAAATGTACCATTTCCTAGATTTTGGATGAATACTGAGAAATATAGACTAGATGAATTATTTAAACCATTAACTTCTTTGAGTTTTAACTTTACAGGATGGCTACCAAATGATTATTTTCATCTTGATAGAGACCCTGGTTCTTGTAGTGGTCCTTTAGGTGCTCTTGGTTTTGGTGGTCAAAATGGAAGCATATTTAATGTGCAAAATGCTTACATGTATACTCACAATAGTGGTATAAATGACTTCTTTGTTGAGTCAGAAATAAACCTTGCATTTAGAGATTGGGAAGAGACTAAGAATAAAAGATTTTATGACAAATATGAATACACAGATGTAGATAATTTATTTGATGCTGAGATTATTAATGATGGTAACTTCTATAAATATGATAAAGCATTAAGTAAAAAATATTTTCAATTGAGTATTTCTGCATCCTTTGGAGAGATTCAACCTAATTATTATGATCCTTTAATAGCTGAAACTTGTTGGACGACATATCCTAAAAGATTAATATATTCATTACAATCAACTAAAGAAGCTAAGAAAGATTTCTGGAGAGTATTCCTTCCTAAAAATTATGAAGATTTTAAATCAAAAGTAAATACAATATTACCTATATCTGAAATAGGTGCATTAATATTATTCCCATACGTTTCTCCTAAGAAATTTATGGGTGTTGATACTTTACAAACTCAATCAAAAACTAAATATACAATAGGTGATGGAGGATTATTTAGCAAACCTCCTATGAATGTTGTTAATTCAGATATTTCACATGAATATGGATCTTGTGAAAGTGCTAGAAGTGCTATTAGTACTCCAGCAGGTATATTTTTTATATCACAAGCACAAGGTAAAATATTTCAATATACTAGTAAAGGATTAGTTAATATTGCAAATCAAGGAATGAAGTGGTGGTTTAACAATATTTACCATCTCAATTACTTGCACAATTTCCAACTATTGAAGATTGTCCAGATGCAATAGACAATCCCTTAATGGCAGCAGGTTGTCAAACAATATATGATCCAAATAATGATATTGTATATTTTTCCAAGAGAGATTATGTACTTAAAGAACAATGGGAAGCTAATGTTGATTATTATCCTTGTGATGGTTTCTATTATAGAGATGAACAAGGTGAAGATTTTCAAGTTTTTCTAGACGATGAAGCTTATTTTGAAGATGTATCATGGACAGTAAGTTTTGATGTTAAAGCAAACGCATGGATTTCATTCCATGATTGGCATCCTGAACTTGCTATGCATAGTATAAATCATTTTATGACTACAAATACAGGAACAACAACTGTTCCAGGATGTCCACCACAATACGCATGGAATGGAACAGAATGTTGTCTCCATGTAGAAGAAACAAATTTAGGTTTAATGGATATTTCAAATTTACCAGCAGTAATTGATACAGAACCTGCAGAAGTTAATGCTTTTTCAGAAACAGTAGATGTTGCTATTGTTATAGACAAATCTGGATCTACTGATAATGGACCAGGTAATGAACCTATGGATTCACAATTAGCTTTTGCACAAGCATTTATAGCTGGAATGTCTGACGGAATGACTGGTGGTACATATCCAACTCAATGTAGAATTGGTCATGGTTCTTGGGATGGTCCATTAACATTGAGTTGTCTAACGGGTCCATATAATGTTCTAGTAGAACCTCTGACTTTAGATCCAGTTCTTGCTGCTTCCAAATTAACTACTGTATTTTATCCATCAGTATGTGGTACAGACTATGATGAAGCTGTTGCTTTAGCAAATAATATATTAGGTACTAGTTCAGCAACTCATAGAATTGTTCTTTTTATAACTGATGCCACAGCAACATTAGCAAATCCAAATGACTTTACAAATGCAACAAAGTGTATAGCAGTGTTTGCTGATGATGCAACTAGTCAATCTGCATGTGCTGGTTATTCTGGTGCTTTAAATACTATGATTACTGCTACAGGATTAACTTCTCCAAATAATATTGCAACCTGTAATACAGGAGGAACTCCTAATAGAAACATGTATCATGTTGGTAGTGGTATACCAGCTGGAAGTCCTGGACATTTTGATACTGTTGCACAGGAAATAGTTGATGATTTAATAGAGTGTAATTGTGATACTGCTGGTGGATGGGTAATGGATAATCCTCAACCTAATCCTTGTTCACCTGATCCTTTAGATCCACCACCAGTATGTGTAAAATGTGAATGTCTTCCTACTTATAATTTAATACCAGGACAAACATGTTCATCAACCAATGTACCACTATGTAAGAAAGTTACCTGTGATTGTATTAATCCACCAAATCCAGCTGCTGTACTTACTCAGACAGGAACTTGTCCTGCTTTCCCTACTCAAAACTGGATAGATGCAGGAACAGCTGGTTGGGTAGATCCGGATCCTGTAACATGTTTATGGATATATGATGATTGTGTACCTGCAAATTATACTGTGGGTGGTATATGGAAACATAACTATAGAACAGATTTATATTCAAATTATTATGGGGTAGATTATCCATGGGAAATAGATCTTCTTGAATCAACAGGACAAATTGTTAATACTGTAAGAAGTGTTGAGTATTATTTAGAATCATATGTATATAAAAATAATATACAACCAAATATTGGTAGAGATAGATGGCATGATTTAGATTTTAATTTTGATGAAGCAATAATACGAAATACAGAACAAGTTTCAGGATTACTTACGTTAGATTTATCTCCTAAAAATAATGTTCCTTTAATTATTACATATCCAATCATAGGGATAAATGATATTAGAATACTATATAGTAAAGAGGAACAAAAATATAGATTTAATCAATTCTGGGATATCACAAATGATAGAGGTGAATTTACAGGTGTTGAGCAACCAATATATATAACTAGATTAAATGGATATATAAGAGATTTAAATGCAGCAAACTTAAACTATAATAAACCAGCTCTTCAAAGAAAGAAATTTAGACATTACTATAATAATGTTATTCTTAGAAGAACTGTATCAGGAGATAGAAAAATGTTATTAAGATTAAACAATACTAAAATTAATGTATCACAGAGATAATGACTAGAGAAGAATTCATATCAATGATGGGATTTAGCGATAACTCTCCCCTTAGAAATGCTAAGAGCTTACCTATACGTACAGGACCTAATGGTATAATAGATATGTCTAATACAGGAATGCCTTTAATGGCTAATGGTAGATATTTACCTCCTTATTCAGGTCATCATCAATTTGATCCAAATTCTATTGTAACAGAAATTCCATTAGCTCAAACTGGATTTGAAAATTCATATGGTTTTCAAGTATCTCAACCTTCTACATTTACTGGGACAAATGTATATGAGAATGATGAGGGGTTATATGAAGTTCCTTTTACTATGCCTGCAAACAGAGAAATAACAGGTGGAGTTATAGAAAATACATTATTGTCATTAGATAAAAGTAAATTAGATATTAAATCTAAGACATTATTAGGAAATTTTATGAAAACTAAACTGGGGGGAGGAGTAATATTTTCTGTTCCTATATTAGAACAATCTCTTGTTGCAGCTAAAAAGTTTGGAGACGTTAATTTAGAGGCATCAATAAGTAAAGAGTTACTTAATGTTGGAGGAAGTAACAAATATAAACTTAAAGGAACACATAAAGGAGATAAATCTTTTACCGAGTTGGAATTAGAACATGAACCAGATGTACTTTCAAGAGCAATGTTAATACATAGTAGAAATTTTGGTAAAAATAAACTTAATCTTAATCTAGGGTATGGTAAAGGATCTGGAGAGTTTGGAGAATCAGGTTTCACTGGAGGTATAGGATATACAAGAACATTTAAAAAAGGTGGTTCACTACCAAAGTTTCAGGATGTGGGTCAGTTTGACATAAATACTCAGGATGTAGATGCTACAGGACAAAGAGACTTTCAAAAAAAGAAAGTTGGTAGTGAGGAATGGTTAAATAGAGTTATGAGAGAACAAGAAGATAGAGGAAATGCTGTAACTAGAGAACAAGCTGTTCAATTTCAAACTCAAGCACTTTTTGATTTAGATCAAGGGATTGTAAAAAGTCAAACTTGGGATGACTTTTTTAGTAATCCTTTAAATAATCAGGGACAATTTGACTATGGTACACAAGGATTTAATATAACACAACCTTCTGTATGGGATCCAATTACACAAACATTCATAGCTGATCCTTCTGGACAAATGAGTAATACCATGTTAATTCAGGATTATGAAGGACAGAATCCATGGACATTTGCACATGAAACAGGTCATAACTGGAATTGGAGAAATCCTTTTAATAATGATCCATCTAGACAATTTATAGGTAATACATATCTTGGTAAAGATAATATGTTTAATAAGTTTAATCCTGATTATACCAGTGATGATTTTGATCATAATAGAGGTGGTGTAGGTACAACGAATGTAGGAGACTTTGGTCAATACCAACAAGCTTCTCCTGAATTAAGATCTGAAAAGGCTGCATTAGAAAAAGAACTTTTTGATTTAGGACTATATGATCCAACTCAACCATTTACGGAACAGCACTTAAGAGATATATTGGACTCAGGAAATACGTCAAGTGAAGCTAGGGAACTTCTAGATGGTTTGGGATATAAAGAATTATTAAAAGAAAGATATGATGTAATACAAGCTACAAAGAATTCTAAAAGCTCAGGTTTACCCACTGATCTACGGGATAAGAAAACAGTAATTGAAAGAATGTATTCTGAATTAGGTAGTAGATATGCCACAAACGCTGATATGAGTTCTGACGTTTGGAAAAATATGTCAGATTCGGATATAGAAAAACACAATGAAGAATTTGGTACAACACCTAGAGAGGTAAGTGATGGGTATGGTGGCACTGAGACAAGAGAAATGTCAGATCTAGAATATGAATCACATTTAAGAAGACAAAAATGGTATGCTGATCAAGAACTATATGGTCAGGATGCTGTTTATGGTGAAACTTCATTAACTGGTGGTGTCCAGTCACCTGGTTATTTTTCTTATGATATGAAAAATATTAGTGATGCAAATGAGACACTAACTGGATATATGGATGATTTTATGACTTCATTACCTACATCAGCTCCACAATTAAAACAAGTTAAAAATGTAGAAGGATGGATAATAGGTTATTCTGATGATCCAAACTATATTGGTATTGGAACACCTGATAATATGCTACCATGGTCACCAGAAAATCAAGAAACATATAATAATCAAGCTTATGAAACTTTGGAAGAAAGATATAATAATCAAGGAGCAGGTGGAACAGGTGGACCAACTGAAGCACAATGGAATACCTTTGTAGATAACCTGTTTACTGAAGAGGAAGGTTATAATACGGATGACCCTGAAAATACATCATTTATGAAGATTGATGAAAGTTTAGATTACACATGGCCTGCTGAAGAAGGTGATGATGATTATGATCCTGATAATATACAAAAGGATAATAATTTATGGGATCTATGTTGGGATGAAAATGGTAAGCCTAATGGTAATCCAGATTGTACTGAGGCACATCTAAAAAGACTTGAAGATCAACAGACTAGACATACTAACCATAGAAAGATAGATCAGCTAAGTTATAATGCTAATTCCATACGTGATCTTTTTGGAACTAGTACATCAATACATGTTGAAAATCCTTCATCTCTGTTTGATATGAGTGGTGGTGTTGCAAAGACTGGACCAAACAGTCCAATAATAGAAGCACATTATTCAGAAATGTTCCCAGAAGGTACTCCAGAATATGATGCACGTCAGAGATTAATATCTACTATGAATGGACTACATGAAAAAAATCCTGATGTAAAAGCTGTATTAGATAGAGAAAGTCTAACTCCACAATTTATACAGGATATGAAACTAGTACAAGATGGTTTAATGCGTACACGTAAGAGTTTACAAGAAAAAAGACAAGGTTTAGTAGATGAATATTATCAAGGAGTTGATAAGTATAGAAGTACTGATCATAAACAATTAATTATTGAACAGCAAGAAGAACTTGACAATGAACTTAAAGATAATAATATAACAAACTTCATGAATAGAGTATATTCTCAAAATGATCAAGAAATAAGTGATAACCTTCCACCAGTTACAAATGCTAGATATGGTAGAGAATTACCTAGATTCCAAAAGAAAGGTGGGTATGAAGGCCTTAGAGGTTCAGAAATTAATGCTATAAACAATAAACTGTTTTCTGGTGAATATGATGTAGCAGATAAATATCAACCTGTAGTAGATTGGTATGAGAATTATTTATATAGTGGAACTTTTGAGCATTTAAAAAATAAAACAATTAATAATACTGCAAGTCCTTGGGATAAAAACCGGATTAAAAATCTTCTTGAAACCGGAGAAAAGCAGGGTAAACAATATGCAACTGATTATCCTTATAGAATGCGGCATGCATATGAAGATACGTGGAAAGATGAAATGGATTATTCAGTTATTAAAGGTCCTTCTATAGAAGAGAAAAAGAAAACTTTAAGAAATTATAACACAAATAGAAATAAGATTAGTATAGATCCATTAAATGACACATTTGGTCCTTATAATATTGAGCAACAACTGGGTATTATGGCTTATGAACTAGGAGATATTGCTGGTAAATCTTTTATAGGAGATAAATCACTAGAAGCTCAGATAAATAAAAAAAATAAAGCATTTCAAACATTATACAATAAATTATCAAAAGAAGAAAAACAAAATTTTATTGATAACCCTAATGAACTTGATTGGTGGTTAGAAGCTAATTATAAAGAACCAGAATTTCAAGATGCACAAACAAATAAAGTTAGAGCTGACGTAATAAGATTTAGGTATCAAGCAGATAAAGCGGGTATATATGGTATTTGGGGAGACCCATATACAGGAGAGTATATTAAGTTTACAGAAGATGATTTAAAAAAGATGAAAGAGGAACATCCTGAAAATAAATTATTTAAGAACTTTGAGGATAAGGATATTATATGGCTTATGGATAATGTTGCTGATGCTACTGATGAAATAAAAGAGAATCAAGATATGCAAAATATAGGTATGGATGACTTACAAAGTTTGATTCCTACTACAGAAGCAAAATTTGGTAAAGAATTACCTAGATTTCAAAAGAAAGGTGAGTATGATTGGGAAATTGCTACAGAAAGATCTATTTATCCAGATGGAGAATTTAATTATTATAATCCTGCAGATTACTGGAGATATTTTACAAATGAAAATGAAACAGTACCTATTCCAGCACCACCTCCAGAAGATCCAGAAAGTGCTAAAAATAAATCAGAGATACCATTAAGTTGGGATGAATATAAAATAGAAAAACCATCAGGTACAATTGAACAATTCAGAAGATATATTAGAAATCCTAAATATAAAGATTGGAGAATGAATATATTTAGTCCTTATACTAATAGAACAAAGAAGGGTTGGGCAAATAAAGAATATTATAGAGGTTTGGATGAAGAAGGTGTGGGAGAAGTTCAAGAGTGGTTAATTGAACAAGGTTATGATATTAAAAAAGATAATGGTTGGGGTGATCAAACATATAATGCATTAAATAATTATCTTCTAGATAATAAATTATTAAATAAAGAAATAACTACTGATCCTTTACTAACTGATGATCTATTAATAACCCAACAATACATTGAATCAGATGGTAAACCTAAAGCAGGTAGTAATAAAGGTGCTCAAGGTTTAGTTCAAGCAATGGAGGGTGCATGGAAAGATGCAATCAAAAAAGGAATTCTTCCTGAGAATGCAGATAGAACTAATATAAATCATTCCTTAGTATTTCAGAGATATTATATGAATGGTTTAATGAATGCTGGATTTGTAAAAGATGGTACATCTGATAATGAGAAATTAGCAAGAGCATTATCTGCATATAACTGGGGTAGAGGTAATACACCTAATTTTTTCAATAACATAAATTATGTTGCTACAGATGAGACTATAAAAGATAAAGATGGAAAAGTTATAGAAAGTGGTTTTAGAAATAAACTTGATAAAGAGGGTAATCCAATATTAGTTCCTGAAGATGAACGTAGAGATCCACTTGATATGGATAGCTGGATGACTATACTAGATACAGATAAAGAATCAACAAGATGGACTATACCTAAAGAAACTGTAGATTATATAAATTTAATAATGGATCCTGATAAGTATATTGAAATGTATGGTAAAAAACAATATGAGAGCCGTATAAAGAGTACTAAAAAGTTTGAAGACTATAAGAAAAAAGCAAAAAAGTTTTATTCCTATAAAGAAGGTGGATCAGTAAATAGAACAAAACAACTCATAAGAACATATAAATTAGGAGGAGAATTGTCTGGTTTAACTATTAAACATCTAGAAGAAATTGGGGTTATTCCTCAATATAAAGAAGGAGGAACAACTCATACTATTAATGATGAAGAAGCATTATTAGGTATTGCAAAAGAATATAATACTACAGAGAAAGATATAAATAAATATAATAATTTAATTGATACAGAATCTTTGTACAAAGGACAAGTCCTTAACATACCAGAACCAATAGCAAAAACACCATTAGAAATTAAAAAAGAAAAACATAAACTTGGAGATTATGGTACATTTAAAAATATGACATTAGACACTCAAATTAAATTATATTCAAATTATGTAAATGGAGATTATATGATATTTTCTGAAAAATTAGGAAAAAAATTATATGATAAACTTAATAGAGTTTATTATGATAAAGCAAGAGTATTAAACATGAGTGTCTTAGATTACATGAAGTCAATATTAAGTTAGATTATGTGCTTAGAATTTAGTATATTATAGTATAACATTATTGTTGTTAAAAATTATGGCAAGAAGAAAAATAAAAAATAAAGAACAAACTTTTGAAGTTTCTCAAGATGAACTTCAAGGTTATTATTCAAGGTATTTACCTCATTATGGTCCAGGTGGACCTCTTCCTGCTACTAACCCATGGTTTAAGATAGCAAACCTTGGAAACAAACTTTCTAATTTTAAAAATGTTAGTAATAAAGACATAAAGGCTAAGGATTATATGAAGTTTTCTCTTACAAATACAGCTAAAGCTGGTGATTTGTCAGGAGATGAAACAGAATTCTTAATGAATGATGATGGAACTTTTCAAGTTGATGAAAACAATAAGAAAATACCTAATCCCTTATATGATACAGGAAACAGATACTTAAGCATGGATGAGAAGAACAATCCAGTTATGTTAACATATGGTCAAAACCGTGCTAAAATATTAAATCCACTCCTTGGAACTGACAGTGAGAGAGTTAAGTCAGGATTATTTACAGAAAGAAGAATTAATCCAGTAACAGGAAAGATTGAATATGTTAATGCAGATGGATCAACACGTACATCAGGAGATGTTGCTGAGGATCACCTTAGAAATTATAATGCTGAATCACTTAATTTTGATGAAAATAATAATGTTGTTAGCTGGAACACAACTAAATATAATGATTATAATGAACCTACTGAAATCATAACAAATCCATATGATGTAAATAATCCTTATAACATTAAAAATCCATATTCAAAACAATCAGAAATAAATGATGATTATATTAAAAAGGATATACCAGTTGAGGTAGATGTTAATGAAAATATTCATCCTAAATCTCAAAAACAAATAAATGAAGATTATCTAAAAAAGATAAATGAGAATATTGATGAAACTACAAAAAAATATGGAGGTCAACTTCCTAAAGCACAAAATAGTGAAGAAGTAGTATTTGAAAATTGGTCTGATCAATTTGAGGAAGCAGATTTACAAGGAGCGTTAGATGCTCAAGCAGAAAACTATGGTATTGCTGATGCGAAAGATATAGATCCTACGACAGGAATGCCTAGTATGGGTTCATTAAGTGCATACGGAGAAGTATGGGGAACAGAAAATTATGCGGATGGAAGTTGGGATGATGTTGAAGGTGTAACTCCAACAACAGCTGACTTTCAGGTAGATGACATGGCTTGGCATAATGATCAGTTAGTTCCAGAAGCAGAGGGTTCTGCATTTGTACAAGATGATTATATAACAGGGGATGGACAAGGTGATCTTACATTGGGTAAGGATAAGATGAACCTTGCAAAAAAGAATCTAAAGGTAAAAAATAAGGCTGATGCAAAAGCATTAAAATTAGCAAATAAAGAACAAAGAGCAAAGAAAAGAAAAATGTGGGGAGATACATTTGGTCAACAAGTAAACAATTTTGGTAATTATGCTCTTGATAAACTAGGTAATTCAAAAGCTGCTGCACTTGCGGACATAACAGTTGATACTGCAAGTATCTTTACTGATTTTAAAAAAGCACAAAATGCTTCAATAATGGCACAAAAGCCAATTCAGGGAATGAATACTATTGATAATTTAATAGATCCTCTAGAAGCAAATGCAGAAGGAACAAGAGGTAATTATGACACTCTTACAGGATTACTTAGAATTGATGATGCTGTTGTATCAGAACTTGCAAGAGATGGAAAAGAATTAAAAAAATATCAAGGACAATTCTCACCATCAGAAGTACAACAAATGCAGGAGTATGCAAAGAATAATCCACAAACTATTAAACCATATGTACCATCTAACTACTTTCCTACAATAAGTGGTAATCCAAACTTCTTGCAATCAGGTGATAAAGGATCATTAAATCCTCTTTCTATTAATTGGGAAGGTGAATGGCAAGATGACTTAGGAATGCATAATAGGCAAGAATATATGATTCCAGGATTAAATACAAAAACTGGGGAATGGGGTGAAACACCTTATAATACCAGTTTTATGCAGGAATGGGATAGAATGGGTGTAGAACCAACTTTTACATTTACATCAGCAGGAGGACCAGGAGGTGGTTTTAGAACATATTTTCCTTATTCAGATCCAATGGGTGTTGGATGGGAATTTGACCTTGATCCTACTGGACCTGGTACAGGAATATTACTTAATACAGGTGCATTAAGAAATTGGAGTAATAATTTAGCAGATAGAATTGGTGATAATAGTGTAGGAAATTCATTTAGAGATTTAAATCTTCCTCCAGGATTTTTATATGCAGGAGTAGAAGTTGCTGGTAATGTTCCAGCACCATTTGTAGGTGCTACAGTTACTTTAGATGATACAGAAAATTTAGAACACTGGCTTCAGTTACCTGAAAATGAGGGTAAATCTAATGTTGCAAGAGGTTTTATGCATGCTATGGGTCCTGGATTACATGCATGGAATATGCCTTCAAAATTAAGTGGACAGATGACTATAAATAATCCGTTTAATGTTATGGGAGAACCTTTGTGGAAATCTCCTGATCTCTTTGGTGGAAGGAAAATTCATAATCCATTTAGTGGTACAAGAACTGGATTAGGTGGTATATCAGGACTTAAAGGTGGAAATGTTGTACCTAACTTAGAAATAGCGGGTAAACAAATACTTAGCTTAGAAGGAGGATTTGCTGCTATAAAAGAGGAAGTAACTGAACTTGCAGAAGATCTAATGAAAAAAAATAAAAATCTTTCTCATTCACAAGCAATGAAAAAAGCTTATAGTGAAACTGCAGGATCAATTAATACAGGTAAAGTTTTTGAAAAACTTAAAATTCCAAAAGTTTTAGATTATGCTGGTGAATTAGTTTATGGAGCTCCAGGATCTGGAGTTACTGCTCCTTATCAAAAATCTGGAAACACATTAGCTAACTATTTAAAAAATTCAAAGTTTAATTATGGTAAGTTTATTAATAATCCTTGGTTCTGGAAAACTATAGCAAGAGGTTTAATGGTTCCAGATATTATGAATACAGTTACAGGAGCTATGCACCAAGAAGGTCAACCTATTTCTGATGCATGGGAAGGTGTCTTTGGTGAGGATCCACGTAATTCTACAATGGAGAAATATGGATCATTTCCTAGAATGCAAAGATGGTGGTATGAAGGTATAGATCCTGTTCTTGGAGCAAAATGGTGGAAGAGTGAGGATGAAGAGCATGATGATAATATGACTACGATGAATCAGTTATATGAAGAAGCTTTTATGAAAAAGTATAATGTCACTAAAGATGAAATAAATGATAAAGCAGATGAACTTCAGATAAAAAATAACTGGGAATATTCTCATGATCCCGTGTTACTTAAAGAAGCAGAAAAAAATGCACCTGCTGAAGTAAAAAAAGTAGAAAAAATAATAAAAAAACAAAAAGCTAAAGAAGATAAGATTAAGAGAGCTAGGATGCATAATGATAATCCTTATCTAACACCTAAATGGAAAATGGGTGGACAACCATCTTTTAGTTTTAGTGAATTTCAAACTGGTGGTGAACCAGAATCTTTAACATCATTACGAAGATTTACAGAGGGAATACCTAATGAAATAGGATATAATGAAGAAGATATATTAAATCAAAAGTTATCTCTTGCTGAAATGAAACACGGGGGATCAAATGTGTGTCCTATATGTGGAAAATTAAAATCACAATGTAGATGTAACTATAAGATGGGAGGAAGTGTAGATATAGATGAACAATTGTTACAAGAATTAATAGCTGCTGGTGCAGATATAGAAATATTATAACTATGGCAAAAAGAAAAGTAAAAATAAAAAGATTACCTGAAGGATATAAAATGGTTAATGGGAGCGTTGTTAAAACAATGGCTCTAGGTGGAGTACCCAGAGATAAAGCAAATCTTGAGGCAGAAAAGGGTGAGACAGTATTAACAGACTTAGATAATGATGGTGCACATGAGTTATATAATATAGGAGGTAAAAGACATTCAGAAGGTGGTACTCCATTAAGTTTACCACCCCAATCATTTATATTCTCTGATACAGCAAAAATGAAATTTTCTTCTGATGAGTTAGCTGAATTAGGTATTGACTCAAAGAAAAAACAAACACCTGCTTGGGCATCTAAGAGATTCAAGTTAAATAAATTTATTGAAAATATGAATAACGAACATTCAGATAAAATATCAGATGAAACATCAGAATTGATGTTAGATAAAAATAAATTACAACTCTCTAAAATTGCTTTTATGGCAGAAGCAAAAAAAGATTTTTTAGATGAAGAAGGTAATATCAGTGTTCCACTAGCAGCATATCCATTTCTTATATCTAAAGGAATAGATCCAAAGGAATTTATTGCTAAGTTAGAAGAAATAAAAGCAGCTAAAGAACAAACACAACAAGCTCCATTACAAGGTGAAGATGATAGACAGCAAGCTATGCAACAACCAGCTCCACAATTACAAGATTTTACAGGAGGCCCACCACAAGGACCTCAAGGGCCACCTCCACAGGGACCTCAAGGACCTCAACAAGGACCCCCACAAGGGCCACAGCAAGGACCTTCTCAAGGAGTACAACAAATAATAGCAAAAGTTATTGAAGCATTACAACAAGGTATGCAACCTGAAGAAATAATGCAAAAGTTAGTTCAAATGGGAATACCAGAAGAACAAGCTATGGGATTACTCCAAAAAGTAATACAAGATGTTCAAGGACAACAGGGACCTCCTCAAGGTATGTCAGCACAGGGACCTCCCCCACCAATGCCTCCACAAGGTGGACCACCTCAAGGGGGAATGCCACCAGAAATGATGATGGCTATGCAACAACAAGGTCAAGGAATGCCTCCACAAGGACCTCCTTCAGGAATGATGCCACCTCCAGGAATGGCTAGATATGGTGGTCATCCATTAAGTAGATTTGTTTATGGTGGATCATTACCAAGTGCCAGACATGGTAATGAAGAAAAATATGCACAATTTCATGATTTATCTCAAGAAGATTATGATGCTGCAGTTAATGCGTACTTAAGTGAACAAGATGCTAATTTAGGTAATACTACTACAGGTCAAATTACAGAGTTAGGTTCAGGTCCAACAATACCAGCAATTACAGATAGAGGACTACCTTTAGGAACTACTACTCAAGGTCAAACTGTAGTTCCTGGAGATAATGTGCTTAAAGAAAGATTTGGAACAGGATGGGAAGAAGCACAGGCAGCCGGATATACCGTTGTGAATGGAGAAATTATACCACCAACAACTGAATTAGGTGATGCATATGTACCTGCAAATCGTTCAGAATTCCAAAAGCCATTTACAGTTCAACCAAGATCTCTCCTTGGAAATGTTGGAACAAGATTTGGTAATATATTTAGATCAGATGAAAAAGATATAGATCCTACTAGATATATACGAGAGAATTCAGGTGAAAAAACAAACATGTTACTTAGTGAATTTGTTTATGGTGGAGATACAGAACCATGTTATGAATGTGGTGGTGATGTACCTAAATTTCAAGGAGAGGATGGATCAAGTGAATTTAATCTTGAAGGATATTTTAAGGGAGAACAAGGATGGATACCTGATTATAAAGGAGAATCAACTAAAGAAACACTCCAAAAAATAAACAGAGCAGGATCTCCATTTTTTAATAAAGATGGAACACTTAAACCAAACCCATTTGATCCTAGAAATCCAAACAGAATGTATGAAAGATGGGAAAATGCTTTTGGAGAAGAGTGGATAGAACAGGAGGCAAAGAAGGAATCTGGAATGCAATATCAAGAAGGTATTAGAGGACCAAGTGAATTTAATTTTGGAAGTGCAGGAGGACCTGGTGCAGGTATGGGAGGAAATCCTTGTCAAGAATTAGAGATAGTAAGAGAAAGATTATTACAGGAACTTCAGATGTTGGAAATGAAAAGTGGTCCAAAAGGTAAAGATGTTATACAAGGAACAATACAAAAACTAGAACAAGTAGATAGAGATATACAGAAATGTATGATTGAAAATACAACACAACCACTAGAAGAGAGAATTCTTCCAGGAAGCTTACATGCAACAGATGAGCAATCCTTGATGTTAAAAATACAACAACTTCAAGCGGAAATTGCTAAAATAGAAGGATTTTTAGCTAGTGATATGCAAGGAACTGTTAATCAAGTAGGTCAAACAAAACAAAACCTCTTTAGAGCTATGCAGGAGATGAAGGGGCAGTTAGCTCAATTAATGCAAGCATTGGGAATGATTCCTGGAATGGGAAGTGCAGGAGGACCTGGTAATCAACCAGGTCCAGCAGGATCAATTCCAATACCTAATGCTAATCCTCAAGATTTTAATTTTCAAAGTCCAGGAGGGCCCTATAAAATGGGAAGCTCTCAAATGGAGCAACTAAGATATGGAGGAGATCCTTTTGCAACTAATCCTTTACATAAGTTTGTATATGGAGGATCATTACCTAAAGCTCAGAATAGTGAAGAAACAGATCCTTGTGATCCTGCACTTCAAGCAAAATGTGAAGCAGTTGAGGGAACTACATGGGTTAAAAATGGTGCAAACTGTCAATGTAAATGTCCAGAAGGATTAGATTGGATGGGATCTGGATGTGTTAATACGAGTGGTGCAATAATTGATGAGAATGAAGAAAATAAACATGAGAAGGAAAATCTAGTTCCTGATGGTGGACCACATGATCATAATGGGGATGGAATTGCAGATCATGAAGATAATGAACATGTAGGTGAATATCATGGTGCAAATAAATATAGTGTATCTGGAACAGATGCAGGTATGGTTGCAGAAGGAGATGTTAAGTATCAGTGTACTGATGTAGATCCAGTAACTGGTGAATGTATATCATTTGAAACAGCACACGAAACACATACAACATTTGAAGATGTTATGAGACATGAAGATTTTGGAACTGCTAGAGATGTATGGTGGGATGTATATACTAAAGGAAGAGCAGAACAAAGTGGATATAAGAAAGATGGTAATGGTGAATTCTTAAGGGATAAGAATAATAAAAAAATACCAGAAACATTTCATATAGGTAGTCAGAACGCTTCATTATTCAAAGAAGGAGATAAGGATCAAATGATGGATAACTACTTTGAATATAACCAGGTATTACATGATCTTAAAGAACATGGTTTAGATCCTGGGGATGCTGGACAAGATTTCTTTACACATGCACAGAGTTTAGGGTATTTTAAAGATCTAACAGAAGAGCAGGTTAAAACAAAGAGTATGAATTTCCAAGGTATGTATAGAGCATTAAACATTGCTAAACGTACTGAGGAAACATCTGGACTTTTTGCAAATATAGAAACACTACCGCAAGGAGAAGAATGGAAAGAGGGTAGTACCCACTTTGATCAATGGGGTAATCCTGTATCAAGTATAGATGCTAAAATTGGAAAAACAAGTAAGTTTCAACATGCATCAGCTGTTAATCCTATTATTACACCTGAAAAAGAATCACCTTGTCCAGGTAAACCTGCAGATTTTGATGTTGAAGCTGCTAGAATAGCATGTGAAAAGAAAAATGCAATAGCTGTAAATGCTGAGGGTACTGCAGAAGGTAGTTATGTAACTGATGCATATATGTGGAATGCGCATAGATGTGAGTGTGAACATGCTCCTGGAGATTATATTCCACCTGATAGAGTTCCAATGATTCCATGGGTTCAAGATGAGAATAACTTAACAAATGCTATTATGAATAAAGGTATGAGAGAAGACTTTTATCCTATGATGGAACAATATAATTTCACTCCTGCAGATATGTTAAGAGATGATCCTTTATCAAGAATTCATGCTAGCAACTCTCTTGCTCAAACAGCTATTGACGCTGGAGCTGATCCTTATACAATATTTAGTCAAGCTGCTGGAGAAAATAGAAAGTCAATAGCGGATGTACAATCAAGAGATGTTGCAGAATATAATGCTCTTGATAGAGCAAACATGACAGGAAAACAGACTATAGATCAAGCAAACATGTTAGCAAGAGTAGGTTATGTAGATGATATAAATACTGTAGGAACAAATAGAATTAATACTGAAATAGCTGATAATCAGAATATTGTAACAGCTCATAATAACCTTATTGGTAATGCACAGCATACTCAAGCAATGAGTGAATTGAGAAAAAACTATAATGTTAATCCTCAAGCAACACCATGGAATAATCAAAGTTTAATTGAATTTGCTAATGCACAAGCATATCAAGATGAAGTTGGTGGAGGTGGAGGTGGAGTTGGAATGTCATATACAGAAGCTTATGCACATGCAAGTGCACCAAAACCAGATGGTTTAGGATTAGAAGGTGAACACGCAATTAATTGGGCAAAAAACTATATAGCAGCAAATAAAGGTAATAATTCTACTTTTGTTAGTGGACATGGATCTACAACAGAGAATGGTTATCCAGCTAGATATGGAGGAGAAAGACAAAGACGAAGAAGTGGAGCAGCATTAAGACAATGGATGAGAGGAGGAATGAAATAAACTTAAAAAGTTTACATTAATAATTTTTATAAATAAAATAAATTTAGTAATTTTGTAATATGGCAACGTACCTACCAAACGTAACGGATTATATACCACAGACGGAGACATTTACTCCTGATTATAAGTTTTTATCTGATGTATTAGACATTAGACAAGACAGATATAATACCAACTACAAACACATGAATAACCTATATGGTAGTGTTGTTCATGCAGATTTATCAAGAGCTAACAATAAAAGCACTAGGGATCAATATACTGAACATTTAATTCCAAAAATGAAACAAATTGCAGGATTAGATCTTTCTTTACAAGAAAATGTTGATTCAGCTAAAGCATTGTTTAAACCATTTTATGAGAATAAAAACCTAGTTAGAGATCTTGTTTATACTAAAGAGTATAAAAAACAAATGGCAAGAGGTCAAGCATTATTAAACAGTAGTAATCCTGATGAAAGCAAAAAATACTGGAAAGGTGCTGAACAATTTCTTCAATTTAAAATGGATGATTTTGTAAATGCTACAGATGAAGAATCTATGAATAAACCACTTCCTAAATGGGTGGATAAGATGGATCTCATAACAGATGGGATTGCTGCCCTTAAGGAATTAGATATGAGTATTGAGGATGTTAGATTTACACCTAACGGTCAATGGAAAATAACACAAAAAAATGGTAGTCTATTAAGAGCACAACCTACAGGAGTTAAAAATAAGGAGGGTAACATGACATATACAGATCCTGCAGGTGATTATATTAAAGCCGTTGTATTACAAAATCCTAAGATGTTAGAATACTATAGAACAAGATCATATGTTAATGGAAGAGTATTTTCTGAAGAAAATCAAGAGCAATATGGAGGTACAGAGGCAGCTCTAGATATTTGGATAAATAATACAATTAAAAAATATACAATTGAAGGTCAAGAGACAATTGATGATTTAAGTATTAAAGAAAAAAATCAAAAAGTTAAAAAACAACATTGGGAACAATATAAAAAGAGAAATGGTCTTATAAATGCCAGTAAAGAAGAAATAGAATGGTTATCTACCTTAGGTGAATTAGAATCAATTAAAAAGGCAAAAGCAGCACTTACAAAGAATTATAATGATGTAACTAAGAAAAACATGGGACCTAATGATCAACTTACAAAAGCATATATAGCAGAGATGTCCTTCCTTATTGCAAAAGATGTTGATATGGCTGCTAATTCATATGCAAGTGTAGATGCTAGTACAGATTGGACTGAAACAAAAAGTTACTTAGAAAAAGTTAAACAGAGTAATAGAGTATCACTAGCAAAATATAAAAGTGATCTAAGAATGATGGAGAAAGCGTTTGAAGAATCTCTTAAAGCAGAGAAAGTAAAAAACCCACCACATGTTTGGGATGGAGAAGGAAATGCTAATTCAGCTGATTATGCTCTTGATCTAGATAATGATGAAGTAAAAACTCTTTTTACAATTGATCAAAAGAATAAGAAGAGAGATGCTAAACAATTATTAGATGTTGAAACACAAATGTTTACTGAGATTGTAAAATTTTACAATCAGATGAATGCTGCAACAGGTGCTCCAGTTTCTACAGAGGATTTATTTGCACAAATATTACCTGCCCGTGATCAACAAAAGGATATGGAAGTAGATCCAGCTATCATAGCGGAATATCATAAAAAACTAAAAGCTTCAGGAGTAGACGGAGTTTCTGGGGCAGGTGGAGCTGACATGCTTCAAGGTTTAGGAGTTACAAACTGGGATCAATTAAAAAAACAACTTGATGAAGGAAATTCAGCAAATGTTAATATACTCTATGATAAAATGATGACAGAGGTAGGGGGTTTTGATGGAACTAATGGTTGGTTGGGAGATTATACAAACATGATTAATGGTATTGTACGTATGGATGATATCTTAGATGCTAAACAAGTAATGATTAGCAAATCTAGAGAGAAGCAGGCTAAAGCAAATAAAGGAGCATATGATCTTGTTGTAAATTCTGATTCAGGAGGTATAGAATTTCAAAAACTTCTAGATGAATATGGTGTTAATGTTTTTGATGAAGAGTTTAACTATAAAAGTGAAACTGACTTTGTTAAGGATTTTGTTGATGGTGTTAAATTTGATAATGTAGAAATTAAAGGTACAGGTCAGTCTACTCTAACAGCACTGGGAGAATGGTTACCTTATTTCACGGGAACAAACAAAGAACAAAATGAGAAAAAGTTAATTGATCTTAAACCTAAAAGTGATGAATTCCTTAAGGTAAGTGTTATAGATGCACCAAAGCCAAAAGGAGGTTTGTTTTCAAAAGAAAGCCTTCAACAAGGATTAACAACAAACGCAGGTGTTTATACTATTGGTGGAGTATCATATACATTTGATGAAGCTGGAGCAATAAAACAAGCTAAAGAACAATATAAACTATTAACCGAGACTATAAATGGAGTACAAGAAAAAGGAACAGGTACTGATAAGAGTTTCCCAGTATTTAATGCTGATGCTTGGTATGAAGGTTCAGATCAATATGGTTCAGGTTCAACAATAACAAGTACATTTGGTGGGGCTATGGATATAGCAAATGATCCTGGTGATAATCCTGGTGAATATCAATGGGGGCAATTTATAGAGAACTACTTAAAAGGTAGTGGAAAAATGTTTATTAAGGCAGGTGATAAATCATCATCATTTGTAGAACTTAGTAACATGCCACACGGTAAAGAAATATTAAAACAATTATATTTAAGTTCTCTTACTAATCAAGATTCTGATAAAAGTAAAGAAAGTAGATTAAAAGCTGTTATTCAATATAATCAGAACATAGGTGGAAAGGAATTAGCTTTTGCGGATGATAATGCAGAAACAGATTATAGTGGTGTTGTTATACAACTGGATGAGAAGTTTACAAAAGCATATATGGATCCTATAATAACAGGAGGTGATGATGATATAGATGGACTAACAAGTAATACAGTAACAGTTATATGGCCAAAAGGAGCATTTTTTAATAAGTCTGATAACCAACCAAGACATCATTTTGAGGATTATCTACAAGCTGGAGTACCTGTTGTAATTACAAGACCGGGTGGAGGTAAGGTAATTTTTAGAAATGTCTATGAGGAAGGTAATGTTATTAATACTGTTCAGGCAGAAAGTTATTATCAAGTATGGGATGACAAATTACATCAATATGTTGATGAACCTGTAAATGTAAAACAACTATATAAAAAAGATTTTGAAACTTGGCAGAACTTAGAAAATAATACAATTACGGAACTTCTAAGATTACAAACACAAAACCAAAATCTTCAGGCAGCTGATAAGGGTTATAACGCTAAGAAATAAATATAATGGCAGAATTTGAGCAAGACCAATTAAATACTCCAGTACCTGGAATAAGTGATGGAACAGTTAGTAATCCTGATAAAGGACCTACAGCTGTACCTCTTCATGATGCATCAATGGAGAATGTTGATATAGAGGCACTTGAGAATAATTATTTTACTTTTCCAATAGGCACATTAAGTCCTGCTAATGATATGGTAAATAATTGGCAAGCTACTGCACAAGTCATTAACCAGATTCCTATATCCTATGCTCCAGGAATTAATCAAGAACTTCTTCCACCTCTTCCAGAACAGAACCAAAAAACTAAAGTAGCTAATATTGCTGAACAAAATAGAAGAAGCTTTAGTAATATGCTTACGAGGTCACAAAATCACGCACCTGCTTATTTTGGTGCTGATCCTAAACCTGTTCATTTTAGTACTAAAGGTTTTAATTTTGATAAATGGCAGGGATCAGCTGATTTCCAAGAAGTTGGTTTTCATCCTTTTAGAGATAATGAAGCATTATATAAGGTAAGTGAGGACTTCTGGGACCGTAATTCTAGAATGTCAGACAACTATAGTAAATTATATTGGCCAGCATTTACATCTGGTTGGAGAGCAATAGGAGATATGCTAAGTGGTGAAAGAACCTACTTAGAAGGTGATTATTTAGGTGCTATATCATTTCATGATGCAATGAGAAAAGGTGGTGGAGATTGGGTAAATAACACACTTTTACAAACTGGATTTACAATGGGTATTATATCAAGTATTGCCCTAGAAGAGCTGGTATTAGCAGGTGTTACAGCTTTATCTGGTGGAAATCCTGCTGTTGGTGGAGCAGCAGTTGCAAGAACTGGAATAAATGTAAAGAGAGCATTTGACATACCTAAATATTTTTCAAGAGTTTATAATAATTTTGGATTAACAAGAGCTGTGAGTGGTGGTGGTGCATTACTAAGCTCATTAAGAAAAGCAGAAAATGCAAAAGACTATTGGAGAGCTGGATTAAGATTTGGTGCTCATATGATTGCTCCAGAAACAGCTGCAGCATGGAGAACACTTAATACTACAAAAAATGTTGCTAATGGTATACAAGGTTTTGGAAAAGGAGCACAATATTTTGGAGCATTCTACAGAGATCTTAGAGCTGTAAATTTAGCTGTAGCAGAATCCAAACTTGAGGGTGGTATGGTATTTAATGAAATGATAGATAATTTATACTTAGAAGAAAGAGCAAAATTAGATGGAGGAGATCCTAGTATGGAAGCATTAGAAAACGTTTATAAACATTCAAAAGAAGCTGAATTTCAAACAGTTTTATATAATGCTCCTGTCATATTCTTAACAAATAAATTAGTAATAGGAACAGCTCTAAAAGGATTTAAAGGTTTAGCAGGAGCAATGGCATCAGCAGCAGGAGGTATGGGTAGAAGAGTACTTACTTATGCTGGAGTTAAGACAGGTAAGGAAGCAATAAAGAAAGGAAGTAAATGGTGGTTACCAAGAGTTATGGCAAGAGGATTTAAAGGTAACATGCAACAAATAATGGGAGCTGGATTATTATATGGTAGAGCAAATTTAGCTGAAGGTTTTCAAGAACTTTATCAAGAAGGACTTGCAGTTTCAATGAAAGATTATTATACAAACCTCCATAATGATAATGTAATTGTAGGATGGGATGCTCAAAAAGCTTCCTCAGAATGGAGTGATTCTAAAGGTAGAGGTGTTGATGCAATGATGACTAAGCAAGGAGCTGAAATATTTGCATCAGGATTTGTAATGGGAGGATTAGTACAAATGCCACAACACATAATGTTTAAGACTGTTCCTAGTACATTTCATAGAATAACTAATAATGCAGAATGGACAGCACAACAAGAACAACAAGAAGCAAACTTAGATATTGCAGTTGAACACTTACAAGAGATGTATGATGATGCTGCAAGTGGAGTAGGTAGATATTTTGATATGTCTAAATTAAACTCTGCTACACAAAAACATCTAAGTGAAATAATGTTTGAAGCTGATCAAAGATATAGTGCATTAGAATATTATGATGCAAAAGATGCATCAATATATTCACACTTGAATTCCTTGCATATGACAGGAAAGGCACACTTCTTTAAAGCTCAATTTCAAGATTTCCTAGAGTTAGATGACAAAGCCTTAGCTGAAGCGTTCCCAGAAGAATCAAATCAGGATGGTGTTGATAAAGTAAGAAGTAGAATGGTGGCATCAGTAGAAAGAATAGATACGACTGAAAAAGCTTGGAAAGAACTAAATCAAGAATTAACAAATCCTTTTGATAGAAATAAGTATAAGCCAGGAACTGATGAATATACATATGAATATATAAATGAAGTTATGTATAATCAGTTCAAGAATATGATGATGTTTAATACTCAGATGATGAAGAGAGCTGTAGAAAGATACAACTCTGTTCGTGGGGATTTAGCTAAAAGTGGTGTATCAAAGAATATACAAAGTAAAGATATTGATCTTCTAACAAACGTTGGGGCTTTAGTAAAAGAAATGTCCATGCTTGAGGTGGAGATGGAGATGGCAAGAACAACAGAGGATCTTGAGATAGAAATGATAAGTCAAAGTGAGTATAAAAGATTATATCAAGATATTGCAGAAAGACGACAAGCTGAGTTAGATAAATTAAAGGCAGCTGGAAAGAATGACTATGGTAATGTAATGAAAGTTCAGGAGAAATATGATGCAGAAGAAGCTACTCTTAAGGAAAGAGAAATATTTGAGTCAGAAGAAACAACAGGAAAAACAACAGGAAAAACAAAAGAGGAAAGAATAGAAGAGCTAAATAAGCAAAGAGAAGAAGAGATAACTAACTACTATAAGACTGATGAAGAGGGAGCCTCTGTAGCAAATCCAGAGCATAACGATGTATCCACACAAATTTCGGAATCATGGTTAATGCAAAAAGATAAAACACGTGCTATAAAATATTATGAAGCCTTAATGAAGTTAGACATTTCCCATCAAGAACGTCATGATAGAATGGTGAAATGGATGAAGGAGAAGAACATGAACATGAGAAAACCTCTTGAGTATAATGAAAATGAAATAGATAGAATTGATGATAAGTATGATAAACTGATTGATAAAGTAAAACAGGAAGAAGAAGCAGAAGTTGTTGAAGATACATCTAAGGAAAAAACAGAAGAATCTCAAACTAAAACAAGAATAAAATCTGGAGAAGAATTAACTGAGGATGAAGCAATGCTCCAAATGGCTGAAGACGAAAGAGCAATATATTTAGATAAACAAGAAAGATTAGCTTTACTAAAAGAGATTTTTGAAGTTCTTACAAATAAAGAGAATGTTATTAAAACCACTGACTCTAAAGAAGTATTAAGGTTAATAAAAGCTAAGGTTAATAAAGATGATAGTCTAGATGAGGAACAAAAGAAACAAGAAATAGCAAGAAGAATTTTTGAGTATGAGATCAAGTCTGTTGAGAAGAATTTTGGATTCTTTGATAGAAGAAAGGTTGGTAAGTTAGCACCTGTTGTCCAAGCATATATAGAATATTTATCTAAACAAGAAGGTGGGGATGGTATTGTAGATATGACTAAATTTGAGGATTTCATGAAGGGTATTATGGATTATAAGGCACTTAATGGAAGATCTATAGAATTAAATAAGGCTATAAACATGATGATTAATCCTGATCATGCATTAGAAATGCAAGACAGAATGGCCTTAGGTATGTTGAAAGCTTATAGAGAGAATAGAGGAAAAATTGAGGGAAGATTAAGGAATTGGATTGGAACACAATCAGTTAATGTATTCTTAAATGATTTAGCTAATGCAGGGATATACCCTATTGATGAAGAAATGGAAGCCTTCTTAAAGGATCCACAAAACAGTATTCCTAGAACATATAGAACAGAAAATGGTATGTTAACTAAAGAGACTGATGCTTTAAAATATAGTCAGTTAAATACAATCCGTATTAACTTTAAAGAGAGTATGGAGAGTTTATTTAAAAAAGAAGAAAAGAAGGAAGAGAAAAAAGCAGAAAAGGAAACCGTTAAAAAAGAAGTTAAATCATTTCAAGATTTTGTAGAAGAAGAACAAGTAGATGATCCTGTAAAAAAACAAGAAGAGAAACTAGATCAGCGTATCAAAGATGCTGAAGAGATGGAAGAAGGTGTTGATGATAACAGATTGCGTGTTCCTTCCTTTATTAAAACAGTATTAAACAGAAGACATGCAAACTATGTAAGAAATTGGAAACTTAGTGATACTACTGAGGATTACATGGAGATAGAACAATGGAGAGAACAACCAAAAATAAAAGCAATATATAAAGCTTTAACTGAAATATATAAAATCTATGCATTAGAACGTTCCACTGAAGACTTCGGTGAATGGTTAGAAAAGAACAGAACTACTCCACAAATTAGAAAAATATATCATTCACAATTTGCATTAACATATACTGATATTGCAGTAAAAGAACCTAAAGGTTTTCAAAAATCTACACTTGATAAAGGTGCAAGAGAAACTGTTTTATTGGGTAAAGGAGTTAATATAATTAGAAAAACACTAGTAGATGAGGATGGAAATGAAAGATACATGTATGACATCACAGATGACTATAAGAATAGTTTAATATTAAAACCTATTGAAGGAGAGGATGCTCTAAACAAAGCAAAAAAGAAACAACAAGAGTTAATAAATAAATCTACTGAAGGAGGGAGTTTTGAATTTGAAGGTAAAGCATTTAAACATGGAGAAGTAATTGAGGATAAAGAAGAGAATAGTTGGGTTATTATTAGTAAACGTGACACATTCAATGGTAATGACTTATATATAACACCTATAGAAGACTTTAAAAAGAAGATAAAGAGAAAAAAGGTAATTAAGACAGGTAAGTTTACAAGTGAAGGATGGACTAGATCAAGTGATCAATCTATAGACAAAAAGGCAAAAGAAAAAGTAAGTCAACTTAGACCAGAAGAACCATTATATATTAGTTCAACAAGAAAAAAGAAAAAAGATACAAATGGTTATTATAAAGGAGAGGATAATCTAGAAGATATTGAGACAAAGCAAGAAGCAGATGAACGTCAACAAACAATGCTTAGAAACTTAGAACCAGCAGAATTAGCTGGTTTAACATTAAGAATATCATATGGTCCTAAATGGGCACACGCTGAAGGTGTTACAGTTGATAAAAAAACTATTGCTGATAATTATGGTAAAGAATATGCTGAAAATGTAAATATTCTTAAACATGCACAAGAGTATTCAGTTGAGGTTCTTAATGGAGAAACAAGTTTAGGATACTTAAATGGACCAACATCACTTATTCTTTTAGATAGTATGGGTACGGCAATACATCCAGAAGTAATTACTGAGTCACAAGTTTTAAAACTATTTAGAACATATGGTAACCAAAATATAACAAAAGTAACTAAGGATGTAAGAAATCATTATATACAGGCATACTATTTATATGAACAATTCAATAATGCACTTAGAGGTAAAGGGGAAGATGCTGCTGTAGATCTAAAACTATCTGATTTAGATTATGTTGATATTAAAATATCAAGAGGAAATGAGGCATTTGTAGAAAAAGGAACAAAAGGAGTAAAGTTTGAAGATTTAGAATATAAATATATTGATGGAGAAAGCACATATTGGATCTTACAATATAGACGTGATTATAGTGTAACATCAGGTGGTAAAATTAAAACATTAGATAGACATATAACTAATGTAAAACGTAGTCAAAGAAAACAATATGAAGATATTGTAGATGAATTAACACGTACAAGAGGAAATCAGTTAGCAAAGTTAGGAGCATATGTTGCCGTTGTACAATTACCAAATGGATCATATAGTCTTATTGAGGTGAAAGCACCAACAATGTCTGATGAAAAAGCAAATAATATAATAAGTAGTATACACAAACAGGTAGAAAAAACATTAGATGAGAATGTTACTAAAACAAAAGATGATAAAGTTAAACCAAAATCAACATCATTCAACCATGAATTTAATGATAAACTTGGTGAGGATTTATTTATAGCTAATGATGTTGGTACAGATGTTCAACTAAATGTTACACCTTATGGTGAATTAGAAATAACATTATATAATAAAAAAGCTTTTGAGAAGAAAGATGGTAAGGCTGCTATATTTGAAAGAAAGAGATTAATTAAAGGAGAAGAACTTAAGAATATTAAAACAGCAAGAGATCTTATAAATTATATTAATAAATTCTCTATAGATGCAAAGAATTTTGCTAAAACACAAAATGATACAGCACTAATTAAACAAGCTGATAAGATTAAGTTAAATCTTACAGTAAATGCTTTCAAAGAGTCTATTCCAGATAAAGGTATTTCTTCTAAACAGATCCTGACACAATATTTATTACCTGCAGAAACATCATATGAGAAAAGAGTAAGAAAAAATATAAAACTTCTTATGTCAGCTTCTGATTCTGCTGGTATGGATTCAACAGCAGATAGATTAAAAACAATAAGAAGACTTGCAAATGAAGGAAGTGCTAATACAGTGGAAAAAGAAGTGACTTGGGTAGAAGAAGATGCAGAAACAGAAGAATTAACACCAGAAATTATATCAAATGCATATGAAAATCCTGAAGCTATACCTAGTGCTGTAATTGCAGGGATTGTTGGAAAAATTCAATCAGGAGAAGGATTAAATCCAGGTGAGGCAAATCTATATGACAATATTGCTAAAGAAAGAATTGATGAAGCATTAGCTAGAGCAGAGGAACAAGAAACAATGGATGAATCTGTAAAAGAGGAGTACAGAAAAAAAGTTAATATTGCAAAACAAGCAGCTGAAGATTATTATAATGCAAAAACAAATGAAATAATAGATGAACTTGTAAAACAAGGTCAAACATCCGCACAAGCTAAAGGAGCAGCATATTTAACTGTGATGAATGATCCAGTATATTTAAGTTTAATTGAAGAATATGAAGATCTTAATAGTAATAGTGCTTTAGCAGTTATACCAGGTGTTTGGGATGGTTATGATGTTGAAAAAATAGATAATTTTATAGCTTGGGCAAAGGAATCTTTACCTGAACAATTGTATACAAGAGTAGATCACCTGCAGCAGATAGATGAGCTGGGTATTAAACTTAAAGAGGCAAAGTATAAAGTTGGGAGATTCTTGATGCATGGAGAGACAATTTCAGAACTGCAAGGTGAGATATCTGTTGGAAAATATACTCCTCTTAAATATCATGAGGCATTTCATGGGGTATTTAGAATGTTACTTACAGATCAAGAGATTAAACATTATTTAGGATTAGCTAAAAAAGAAGTTAGAGCTAAGATGACAGATGGAGGTATAACGTTAACACACGGTGTAGTTGTTAAAAATGTTAATGATGCACTAAAAGAAATGAGAAAGGTTCATCCTAAGTATGTAGAGATGACAAGAGCAAAACTTGAAGAAACTTTATATGAAGAATATTTAGCTAATCAATTTGATAACTGGAAAATGAATCCTCAATCAGTATCTACTGAGACAAGAAGTTTATTCCAGAAAATAATGGATTTCATTAAACATCTTTTAGGCTACACACGTGAAAAATCTATAAATGATTTATTTAATGAAATAGACTCAGGTGTTTTTAGAACAAAAGCTACTAAGAATAATATGTTTACCAGAGCTGCTGAATCTTCTAGTGGAAATACATATAGAAACAAACCTGTAGCTTTTGCTATTGTTAATATACCAACAGGTGTAATCACTACATCTAGTGTGGACACTAGAACAGGAGAAGAAAGAACAATGGATGTTACATCTTATATTCCTGCAGATGATGCTCAGAGAATGATCTTTACAATAGGTCAATTGTTTATGAATAGAAGAGAAAAGAGTAGTATTGCTGACTCAGCTCTTCTTGATAATACCATTTCTGATTTTGTAAATATGTATAATGTAGCAGATAGAATTGAGTTTTATCAAGAACAAGAAGGTTTTATCCAATTTGCTCCCAAATTAAAAAAATATCATGATGTGTTATCTGAACATCATGGTTTAATAAAAGATGCTGTATTAAATTATATAGGGGCATTTGCAGTAAAAGAAAATGAAAATGATATAGAAGAATCTGAAGAAGCACAAGAGTATGGTTTAAGATCCACTTCACAATATAGTAAGGATCAATCAATGGTTGGTGGTTGGAGTAAACTCAGTGAATGGGTACGCCAATATATTGGACTAACTACATTAACAGAAGTTGATGAATATGGTAATGAGTTTATTAATCCTGAAGCACCCCAACACCTCAGAGAAAGAGTAACAGTTCCTGTTGATTTCATGTTTGTATATAGAGGAATATTAAAATCTGTAAAAAATTCTAGAAATGATCAAGAATTAATAAAGAAGATGGTAATGTTCTCAAGATCAGACAATAAACACACTAGAGCTTTTGTAGATAAATTCTTAAAAGATATAGGATTAACTGAGTCAGAAGTATTATCAGATGATTGGCAATTAGGTGAAAATGTTAAAGATGCAATTAAGTTTCAAAGAGTTGTAAATGCTTTTAGATTATATAGAACCACTAATGCAATAGTACATAGAGATGTTAGAGGAGGAAGAGAATCAGGTATATATTATATGTATGAGGCTAATAGACAAGATGATGAACATTCACAAACAAAGATTTGGGCTGCTAAATTTATTCAAAAAGCTCCAAGGTTACTTAAAGATTCAGAGTTACAAAGAGAAGTGATTAGAGCACTAGATGATTTAATAGACTTATTAGAAGTGACATCTATTACAGATAGATTAACAACAGAACAATTATCTAAGATAAAGAATTATGATGTTTCAAAAGATGATTCACTTGAAGGAAGAGCAAACTATATTAGCTCTGTACTTAATGAAGCATTAGGAATGAGTCTTAGAAGTGAGTACATTAAATATAGTGTTACAAATAATATAGCAGAAGAAGATAGAACAAATCAACAACAAGCACTTTATACATTAAATAATTATATAGAAGCTGTAGATACTGAAGCAATACGTGAAATTAAAATGTCACTTCAGAAAGGAGAACACTTATATAGAGACTATCAAGAACTATTTGATGAAGAAACAGGAGAAAGTTTAGGATTTGAGAAAGGTGGAGTAAAAGGAAGAATAAGAAAACTTGCAGCAAATAATGCACAGTTTGATGAATCTGTTGGAGAATCAACATTTATGTCAGCAGATAATCATAAAATTTGGAGCAGTCAAGTTCCAACATTTCATTTAGAAACAATTGCTGAAATGAGAGGTAATGAATGGATTAAGAAGATTCAAGATGATGATAATTTCACATATGACTCATTAATAAAAGATGAAAAATTCTTAGAAGCTGTAAGAAGAGGTGAGATAAGACATATTAGATTAAGTGGTCATAAACTAGCACCTTTAGGGATGGATACTGGAGAATTTGAATTAGGTTCTGGTAATGGTGTATCTTATGGTGATTTATCTATGAAAGATTTTATCAAGAATATGTTAGCTATGGCAACATACACTTATGATAAATCTTCTCCATTAAAGAAAACTCCTGTATTTGAAACAAAAGATGGACAAAAATTTGTAATGGCTCCTGTTCCAATTAAGATTCTTTCAGATGCAAGTACTTTAGACATGGTTGTTATGCCTGTTAATCATATGATACATCAAACAGATGAGGGTGAGATAGAATTAACAGATGAAGGAGTAGATCTATACATGAATGATATACAAGAAGAATATGCAAGAATACAGAAAGAAAACGATCTTGAGACAAAAGATGAAAGAACTATAGAAGGATTTAATACTGGAGAAATGAGAGGGTTACAACTCTTTAATACAGGTAACTTGATGAATATAAGAGAAGGTAATATTAAATCAACAATTAGAGTTCAACCTCCTTCATTAGCAGATGTTACTATAGAAGGTATACTAGAAGGAAATCAAAAAATAACATTATTAAGCAAAGCTCAATCTGGAAAAGTAAGAATAGCTGTTGGAACTACAGCTGTTGTTGAATTAATAAAAAGAGATAAAGCGGGTGGTGAATATGTAGCAATAACAAATAAAGGTTTATCAAATGTAGAAGATGTTGACTTAGCTAGAGTTATAGAAGATCTTGGTACTATGGTTTATAGAACTAGACCAGAAGCTAGAGGTAAAAAAGAACCATTGTCTTTTACTTATAGAAAAAAGAAGTTCTGGACATTTAGTTGGAACCTAGTAAACTTTGTTAATGGAAAGCAAGATTTCTATATTCTAAGATATAATACAAACATTGAAGGGGAAGCAGGTATAATTGATCCAACAGCTGAATACAATATTTCTGAAAGAACAGTTGAAGAACTAACAGAACTAAGAGATGATGCTGTAGAAAGAGAAGAATATGAGTTAGCACAACAGTTAACTAATGAATTAGATAGTAGATCTAAACCTGCAGATAGTACTATACCATTTAAATTTAAGGAATTAACTAATCAAGAGGATCCGACTAAAGCTGAGGAGAAAGCATTAATAAAAAAATACAATGAGGGATCTGAAATATTTTTACATATTCAAACATATCCTAAAACCCCATCATCATCACAATTTGATACACTTATATTACATGTAGAGGGTCAAAGAATAGGAAATATGGATATATTATACGACCATTCCAATAAAATAATAGCAGATAAATCAGTTGACGCTAAATATAGGGCTACTTCTGAACATAAAACTATTGTTAATGTAGAGTTACTAGAGTCTTTTAGAGGTTTAGGTATAGGAAAATCTTTATATAAAAAAGCAGTTACAAAATACGGAACTTTAAGATCTGATATTAGTATAGGTCCTGACGCTTTTCATGTATATGAAAGTTTAGTTAAAGAAGGGTATGCAGAAAAAATAACGGATATAGAACAAATAGAAGGGAATGTTGGAACATTTCTATTAAGAGCTCCTGTTGAGCAAGATAGTTCAAATAAACTTTACACATTAGATACATCTGTTAAAGAAGAAATGGAAGAAAGAGCTCTTGCAGGAATGCCTTGGGTAGTAGCTTCTAAAGAACCTATTACTTACACAGATGCAAATGGTAAAAAAATAACAACAACACTTGAGGAAAGAGTTAAGCAAAAACAAATGCAAGAACTTGGTGACTTTACAAACATGTTATATGAACAAAACGTAATGGCATCATTACCTATTGATGTTCGTGAAGGATTAATTGATGTGGATACAAATGGAACAAATGGTGTTACATATTCAACAACTCAAGAAACAGACTACTTAGAAAAACTATATAACATTAAACATGGAAATAGAGAATATAATCTAGCACAGTTATTCTTTAACTTTTCAATAAATGCAAGAAAATTTGCAAAACATACTACAGGTGATGCTGCAATGAGCTTTACAGACATGTTTGTAAACTTAACTAAAAGAGCTAAAGGAGAACATGGTGGAGGTACTAACTTTGCAACTGATATTATAGCTCCTGAATTAGGTATTCATCATAAGAATAAGGATATTAATCTATTGACTATTAGAGATCATAAGTATCAAAAATTATATAATGACATTTTTGGTACAGGTGATGTTGGTAGTCCAGGAAAAACAGCTGATGCATTTGCTGTAATGACAACTAAGGCTGCATTACATACAGCTTTTGGAGATGGTAGATTAAGCTGGAATCAAGCACAATTAATAAAGAAAATATCTAATGGTGATAAAATATCCAGTAGTGAAATATTTGGAGATTCACAATTTCAGGGAGGTTTAATCTTACCAATTGGAATACCAGGGAGTGGTAAGTCAACTTGGATCAACAAGTTAAGATCAGAAGGAAGAAACGTATTAGTTATTTCTCCTGATGCAATTAGAGCTGAATTAACTGATGTTTCTGATCAGTCTAACAATGCATTAGTATTTAAGTTAGCACATGAGAGAGCAGCAACAGGACTAAGACAAGGTAAACTAGTAGTATTTGACGCAACTAATACAATGCAAGAAGGCCCTTTTGGTAGAACAGCTTTGATAGAGAACCTTAAAAAGATGTCAGGAAAAGAGTTTACAACATATTATGAAATGTTTGATGTTGATATTGCAACGGTTAAAGAAAGAATTAAGAATGATATTGCTACTGGTAAGAAGAGAGCAAATGTTCCTGAACATGTTGTTGATAGAATGTACACACAGTTTATTGAGAATAAGGATAATCTTAGTGGAATGATTAAGTTTGACATTGCTCATGTACAGAATAAAGGATTAAAGAAATTAGATGCGTTCTTAAACTCTAAGAAATTCATGTATTATGATGGTACTACATATTTAAAAATGTCTGTAGTTGCTTTAATACCAGAACTTACATCTGTAAAAATAGATGGAGAATGGGTTGCAAGAATTGGTAGAGAAGAGTGGCATGATCTACGTTTAAAATTAGAAGCTAAAGAAGTAGATACAGAAACATTTAGTATGGCTGCCTTTGAGTCAGCATCTAAAATGGCTAAGATAAATGTGGTTGATACTAAAGATGCATTCAGTAAGAAAGATGTATCTAATATGTTTACTACTATTCAAGCTAAACACTTAAGAAGACAAATGATTAATCCTTCTAATAAGATGGAGATTGTAGATGCTGTTCAAATGAAACACAAACTTCCTTCTGAACAAATTGAGGGTAAGACTATTAAAATAGATAATAAGTCATATTCCATTAGAGAAGTTATGGATAAGTATCACAAGACTATACAGGCAAGATTATCTAACAAATACTTTAGAAGAAGAAACTTAATATTTACAATGGAGAGTTCTTTAAATGAACTTGCAAAAAGTAAAGAAATAGGAAAAGCAACTGTAAATCTTAAAGCTTTTGTAGATTACGCACAGAATGCACTTGAGGCTTCCCAAGCTAAAGTCCAAATGTTAGATCTATTTGAGACAGAGAATGGTACACCTAAATACAACTTAAACAATCCTATAACGGAAAAACAATTTGAAAAATTATTTCTAACATTCTTCAGTAAAGGAGTTCTATCAGAACGTTTACCAGGAACATCTTTAGCATTAATGCCTGAATTTGGATTTAAAGTAGTTAAGAAAGTTGTGGAGTTAGATAAAGAAACAGGTCAACCTATTAGATGGGATATTATTAGAAGTGATGATTGGGAAACAAACTATAGACCAAAAGGAGTAGAAATAGATCATAAAGAATTTGCAGATGAAGTTGCTGAGACATTTACAAATGGGAGTATGAAAGAAGGTGATATTTATCTAGATGTTCTTAGACATGATGTAATGATATATAATGAAAAAGGTGAACCAACAGATGTAACAGGTTCTGAATTTATGATGTCTCCTCATTTTAAATCTGTTATGGATCATATTAAACCTGGAGATAAAATTCCAGATGTAATTGCTAAAGCCTTTGGAATAAGAATTCCATCACAGGATGATCATTCAGCTGTAAATTTAATAATGGTTGACTTTTTACCAGCAGTTTATGGGTCTACAGCAATATTCTCTAAAAGACTAATTGAAATATCAGGAGCGGATTTTGATATTGATAAATTATATACACAACTTAAAGAATTCTACCATGAGAAAGGAGTGTTTAAAGAGTATGGTAAAGGAGAAAATAGAAAACAACAATATGTAGACTATATAAGAAACACAATTACTCAATATGGAAACAAGAAGAGTGATATATTCATGGCAACAGAGGTTTGGGCAGATAGAGGAGATTTTGTATCTGCAATTACTGAGAGAACAATTACTAGTTTTAATAAAGAAAATGGTACAGAATATACAGTAGAAGAAATATTAGAGAGTGATAAGAAGGTTACTGCATTTATTGCCCGTGAAATTCTTGAAATATCAGATCCTCTAACTGATCAACAAGTTTTAAAATTATGGAAAAGAAATGAAGATATTCAAGGAGGATTATGGTTAATAGGTCTACCATCAACTCTTGAAGAATATAATCAATATAGAGATGAATATGGACGTGAACCGTATGATGCAGCTCTTAACAATGATGCTTTAGATCTCAAATATGCTTTACTAGGTAACCCAGGTAAGACACAAGCTGGTAAAGGTGACCATGTTGCACCAGCATATCAATCTGCAGTAGTTACACCATTAGAAGAAGCTTGGGACTTTTTTGAATCACAGATGCCTATGTTATCAGAAGAGAGAAAGGCTCAAGAATATGATCCATACAACTTGCTTGGACAAGCTGTAGCATTTAATAGTAATAAAGAATTCTCAAGAGGAATTGGTTCTATTGTTGCACCTAACTTACCTCTTAATGTATTAAGTGAACATAATACTAAATTAAGAAATGATGAATATATTCCAGTTCTTGAGCTTAATGGTCAACCATATAAAACTTTTGTAAAGAAATATGCTATTAACACTGAGACAGGAGAAGAAGATTCTAAGTTATACAGAAAACAATTTGCTATTTCTTCACTTATTTCTGGTATTGTTGATAATGCAAACGAACAACTTGCACAAAAATTAGGTATAGTTAAAGAATCTCTTCCAGTATTGGGCACTTTAGTTGCTATGGGAGTAGATATGAATACAGCACTGGTATTTATAAATCATCCTGCTATTAATTTAATTTACGAAGAGTTGGGTACAAAAGGGAAGATGGAAGCTGGTTTTGATAAAAGATTAGCTGATAGAATTAATTATATTCAAAAAACAGTTCTTAAACGTAAAGCAACTGATAAAGAAACTAAAGCAAATCCAGAAGTATCCACAGAAGAAATGGTTAAATTTATTAATGAAACAAAAATTAACCGTACATCAGGGAGTACAAAAGCAGGATATGTTAAAGAAGCTAAAGGATCTAACTTTGAGGTATTAACAAATGATCAAGCATTATTTGACTTAGCTGTATTAGAAGAATTTCAAAAAGCAAAAGCATATACAGATTTTGTAAGAAATGTTGGTGTAATGCTTAATATTGCAAAAGGAACTGGACAAGATACAGCAGCAATAGAAGATGCTTATGATGCAGCTGCAGAGTTAGGGTTAGATCTGAACAATAAAGAATTTAGTAAAACAAATATACCTTTTGATGTTAGAAGTATATTTAATGACGGTAAGACATTCCAATCTACATATTGGCAAATATTACAAGAAATTAATGAAAAAGTTTTACCTAAAGTCTTATTAAATAGAACAACTCCATTTTTAAGATTAAGAGACTCTTTATTAAACAATCTAAATCAAGGAAGAATAAACTCTGAACAAAGAAGGGTACTATCTAGTGAAATAACTAGTTACCTAGCAGGTAAAGCATATATACAATGGTTAAAGTTTGATGATACACATGCTGATCAACTTGCATCTTTAAGTAATGGATATATATATGATGCATTAGGTGAAGAATTTACAGTGATATCTGTTGTAGATAGAATGAGGAGATATCTTACAAATAAAGGTAGAGAAAATTATTTCTTAAATGAACATATAGTAGCTATAGATACAAAACATGAAGATAATAAACAGGGTTTTAGTAGATTAATAACAAGTAACTGGACACAATTCACTGATGAAGAACTAAATAATTTACAATCATCAATGTTAGAGTTATATAGTGATGTTAATACAAGACAAGATCTGATGCATTTAATTAACTATTTAACAGTAAAAGATGGTCTTAGATTTAATTCTGAAAGTTTTATAAATGTAGTTCCTGCATCTTTACTTCAAAATCAACTTAATGTTGTTACTCCTGTTCATAAGTTATTCTTAGACAGTAAACCTTCAGATAAACTATATGATCGTATATTTGGTGCTACATATAAAGAATTACAATATGAACTTATAGTAGGATTTACTGAAGGTGTAAATAGTAATAAGTTTATCACTCAGATTAATTCAAAGAAATTAGATCAATCATTTGTTGTTGATGCTCAAGAAGCTATTATCCCTGAGTCAACAATAAATATTAATTATTATGCAGAAGAAGGTGAATCTAATACTAAATTGTTATCTAACCTTGCTGAACGTAAATTTAAATATGACTTTAAAGGAAAAACAAAAGAATATGGGAGTGTAGAACATGCGTTCCAATCTTTAAGATCAGGTGAATTTGATCAAAAAACATATGATAAGTATAAAAAGAAGGATGGATATGGTATAATTATAGAAGGTAAAGAAACAAGTGAAAGTATAGATCCACTTGCTTTAATGAGAGAATTAGTAATAACATCTTTTACTCAGAATCATTTAAATGATAAACTAATTAAAATGTTAATGGGTCATTCTAATTTTACAATTAGTCAAGGGCTTACTGTAATTGATAGAGCAATGCTTGATGGTTTAAGAATGGCTCAGACAGAATTTGTTACTAATAAAGAATCTCAAAGATATGTGACAAGAGGTTATGTGAAAGATACAGCTAAACATGCATCAAAGTCAGTTAACAATAGAACAAATGAAAGATTAGATGAAGGTACACTTAGAGTTAACACATTGTTTGAACTAGGTAAAAATTCAATGTTTGCTAACGGAAAACCATTAACTGGTAAAAAACTAAGTGCTCTTAATAAAACTAAGGAGATACTTGAAGATTTAGGAATAGGATATACTGTATCAGATAAAAAAGGAAGACCTAGAATAAATGCAAACTTCCCGTATGCTCTTACTGTTATAGATGAAGACTTAAGAGGTAATAAAGAATATAGACATTATAAACTAGAAGGAATGATCCAACCAGGGGATGGAACAATTAATGTAGATATGTTTGATGTAATGAATGATAATGGAGAGTTCTTAGGTGTTATTGCTGAATATGTTAAATATGATCAATTAGGATCACGTCAACAGAAAGGACCGGCTTACTTATATGGACAAAGACCAACATATAAACAATTAAGACAGAATGAAGAAGATAAAGCAGAAGGATGGGATGATCTTGTTCTTGGTATAGGAGAAAACATTGGGGATGGCTTTGAAGAGATGTTTGACTTTACTAAGAGAGGAGAGGATAAAGCTTTTTCTGAAACTGATGATGTAACGTCTACTGATAAAGGATATATAGCAATTGAGAAGCAAGGAGAAGAACAGAGTGAGGATCCAATTGAGTCTACTCTTGAAACTGATGCTGAAGGAGGGTTTGAAATAGATAACAGAAGATTTGTTGACTTAGATGCAATATTAAATAAAACTAAAGATACTAGTGAACAGACTGATGATAGTGATCAATACCCACTTATCACTGAATACTTTACTAACCTTTCAGGTGTAGACAAACTTAAATTAATGGATGCCTTAGATATAAGTACCATTAATGAATTATTTACTATCTTTGAAGATCAAAATAATTTGGATAATGAAAAACAATTTATAGACAGACTAAAGAGCTGTTACTAAACTAATATAATATGGCAAAGTGCTTTAACAAAAATACAACGGAATACAAGGCTTTAAAAAAGGTCTACGGCAGTAACTTAACTGTTGATAGTATTATTGACAGATTTCAAAGATCTGCTAAGACAGATGAAATACCATCTGCTGAGGAAGCTTCTGATCTTATAAATGACACGCAAGTTTTATATTCTCTTGATAAGAGTAAGTTTGGAGATGCTTTATTAAATAACTTATCTAGAAATGGTATCATAACGAATAATGAAGGAGCATTTTTTGTTGTACACGGTAATAAAGAAACTAGAGCACATGACCCGGTTGTATTAGAACACAACTTAAACAGATTAACTAAATATCTTTTACATAATAACATTAGTGCAGATACTATTAATCTACAACGAGTTAGAAGTAAAAAGACATACAGAGTCACGGTTAACAACAATATGTTTACCACACAAGATATTCTAGAAGAACGAAACAATAAAGATAAGACATACATATACGAACTTGTTAGACATCTATTAAAGTTATTTCCAAATATAAAATCATATTGGATGACAGTTAAGGAAGCTGAAGAACTTCACGAACAACTTCCAGGAAGGAAAGTACGATTTGATAAAGTTAAAAGTTTTTATTTTGGAGGGAATGTAATATTGATAAAAGGGAGAGTAACAACTGAGACAGCGGTAGAAGAAGTATTGCATCCTTTTATTAACTCAGTAAGAAGTGGGAATAGACAACTGTTTGACTCTCTTTTAAATGAAGCTGGGAATAATTTTCCTCAACTGAAGCAAGAGATTAATGACTCATATAGAAATAATAGAATCATTGACCAGACAGAAAGAGATCTTGAATTAGTAACACAGGCTCTCTCAAGACATTTTAATAGAGAATATGAAACAACGCCAACTAGATCATGGACAGATAAGATTGCTGAGTTACTGCAATGGTTTGCTGATCTTGTTTCTTCTTATCTTGTTTCTTATACAGGTAGAACTTTAAAGGTCAACCCGGCCAACATTAAGTCAATGTCAATGACTGAATTAGCTAAGATGCTTAATACAAAGAATCTTCAATTTGATATGAAGATTGAGAAGTCCAAGAAGATACAGTATTCATTATCTAATGAAACACAACGTGTTGTAGATAATGCAAAGGGTCAGGCAAATGAGATACAAAAGAATATTATTGATAACCTCTTTAAAGTGGCTATTGAATCTGAGGATGTATTTATTGATCTTAATACTACTCCTGTAATCTTAGATAGAGATTCCCATACATATGTAAATATAGACACGGGTGATATTTATGCATCAACTACAGAAAAGATAAGTGGTAAGTTTGAGGATCAAGGAATGTATGAACTAAGCAGGGCCCTGGGCAATGATTTTGATTCTATACTTAATGGTGTTGTGTCTGGTAAAGTCTATGAAGATATAACCCTTGAGGGAGCGGTATTAACAGAAGAACAAGGAAGAGAAGCCTTTAATACCCTTAGCAGTTATGTAGATGGGTTATTAGGAAGTGGAGCTATTCTATTACCACAGGTTGTGGTTGCAGATGAGATTAGTAAGATTGCAGGCACAATTGATTTA
>Ga0114996_10000723_pt1 | contig 45835 bp, 58 predicted proteins | sample ArcticOcean_MG_C_4_FD_87039 | JGI IMG/M metagenome (GOLD analysis project Ga0114996, IMG submission 87039) | Marine microbial communities from western Arctic Ocean - ArcticOcean_MG_CB4_134 | ecosystem: Environmental > Aquatic > Marine > Oceanic | place: Arctic Ocean: Canada Basin | collected... | reverse complement strand
TGATAACATCCAAATGAAAGTAGAGCTCATTGCACCGATTGCAATGGAAGACGGTCTACGTTTTGCGATCCGTGAGGGTGGTAGGACTGTAGGTGCCGGAGTTGTATCGAAAATAATAGAGTAGAGTAAGGAAATAATTATGGCTGACAATCAAAGAATTAGAATTAGACTTAAAGCGTTTGATCATTCGCTTGTCGATAAGTCAGCAAAAGAAATTGTTGATACAGCAAAAAGAACCGGAGCAACAGTAAGAGGACCAATACCACTTCCTACTAAAAAAGAGCGATTTACTGTATTAATATCCCCACATGTAGATAAAGATGCTAGGGATCAATATGAAATTTTAACACATAAGAGGCTAATGGACATAGTTGAGCCTACTGATAAGACAGTGGATGCGCTTATGAAGCTTGAACTTCCAGCTGGAGTAGATGCACAAATTAAATTAAATTAGTTTTCTTCTGTTATTTTCCCTGTTAAAATATGCCACTTTCCTGCGCTATAGCAGGATGTATTAGATATAAAGTTGCCTGAAAAGGCTGAAGCGCTTGCCGAACGTAGTAGGCGCGGATAAATGAGGATTAAAAATGAGTATTGGAATGGTTGGCCGCAAATGTGGCATGACTAGAATTTTTCTAGAAAACGGTAATTCGGTTCCTGTTACCGTGCTTCATCTATTGCCAAACAAAATTACACAAGTTAAGTCTGCTGACTCAGATGGTTATGCTGCTATTCAAGTTACTTATGCTTCTAAAAAGCAATCAAAAGTATCGAAAACTCAATTAGGACACTTCAAAAAAGCAGGCGTAGAGCCCGGCGTCGGTCTTCATGAATTTAGGTTAGATGCTGATGCCGAGTACAAAGTGGGTGATCATATTTCCGTTGATACTTTCGAAGGTGTCAAAAGCGTTGATGTTTCTGGCGTATCTAAAGGTAAAGGTTTTGCTGGAACCGTTAAGCGCCATAATTTTACTATGCAAGACGCGACGCATGGTAATTCTATTAGTCACCGTGCCCCAGGTTCTATTGGTCAAAATCAGACACCTGGTAGAGTCTTTAAGGGTAAGAAGATGTCAGGTCATATGGGTAATGTTAAAAGAACTGCACCAAACCTTGAGGTCATTAAAATTGATTCTGAAAAGAATTTAATTTTAGTTAAGGGATCAATTCCTGGCGCCCCCAATGGAGAAATAGTAATTACTCCATCAGTTAAAGGTAGCGCTTAAAATGATTATTAAGTCACAGTATATAAATGACATTGAGGTTGCCGATACAGCATTTGGTGTTGATTACAATGAGTCTTTAGTTCATCAGGTGATTACAGCTGAATTTGCAAGCCAAAGATCAGGCACAAAAGCACAAAAAAACCGTGCTGCAGTCTCAGGAGGAGGAAAGAAACCTTGGAAACAAAAAGGAACAGGACGCGCTAGAGCAGGAACAACAAGATCAAATATATGGGTTGGTGGTGGTAGAGCGTTTGCAGCAACTCCCAGAGACCATACAAAAAAAGTGAACAAAAAAATGTACCAGAAGGCTATGAAGTCAATTCTTTCTGAGTTGAATCGGAAGGAAAGACTAGTGGTTGTAAATGAGTTTTCTGTTCCTGAGGCTAAAACAAAGAAATTTATTGAGACTATTGCTAGCTTTAAAGTTAAAAATGCACTAATTATTGTTGAGGCTTTTGATGAAAGTTTATGGCTTTCTACGAGAAATTTAATAAATTATGAAGTAATAGTTTCTACTCAAGCCAACGCGTTAAACCTAATTAGATATGATAGCGTTATTATTACTTTGCCTGCATTAAAGATGCTAGAGGAGCGATTGGTATGAGCGCACTTCAGCATAACATTGTTCTTGGTGTGGTTATTTCTGAAAAGTCTACAATTGGTGTAGAGCAGAGAAATGAAATTGTCCTTAAGGTTAGGCAAGAAGCCACTAAAAAACAAATAAAAAATGAAGTTGAAAGGTTTGTTGGTTTAAAGCCAATGAATATTAGAGTATGCAACGTGCTTGGAAAGATTAAGCGGCATGGAAAAACAGCGGGTAGACAGAAATCTTGGAAGAAAGCATACGTATCTTTTTCTAAAGATGCGGATTTAACAAAATTTACGGCAACGGAATAGGGTAGCTACGATGACGATGCAAAAATTAAAACCTACCTCACCTGGAAGAAGGCATGTAGTTAAAAATGTTAGAAAGCATTTATCAACTGAAGGACCTTATAAACCTCTTACAGCGCCAAAAAATAAAAATGGCGGTAGAAATAATTACGGACGTATAACTGTAAGGCATAAAGGCGGTGGTCATAAACAACTTTATCGTGTTATTGATTTTAAGAGAAATAAAGACTTAATACCTGGAAAAATTGAGCGAATAGAGTATGACCCTAATAGAACAGCTGAGATTGCATTAGTTCTCTATCAAGATGGGGAACGAAGATATATTCTTGCACCTAAAGGTATAAAGATTGGTGATCCTATTATGTCAGGAGCCGAGGCTTCAATAACAGTAGGCAATGCTTTGCCTTTAAAGAATATTCCAGTAGGAACAGTTGTGCATGGTATTGAGCTTAAGCCAGAAAAAGGCGCTCAAATATGTCGGAGCGCAGGGACTTCCGCACAAATTGTTGCTAGGGAAGGTGGCTATGTAACTGTTCGTCTGAAGTCAGGCGAAATGAGAAAGATCTTGCAAAACTGTAAAGCAGTTATTGGAGAGGTTGGTAACTCTGATCACAATCTTATTAAGTTAGGTAAAGCAGGCGCCAAACGATGGCGTGGCGTTAGGCCAACGGTAAGAGGTGTAGCAATGAATCCAGTTGATCATCCACATGGTGGTGGTGAAGGTCGAACCTCAGGTGGTAGACACCCTGTATCGCCTTGGGGTGTTAAAACCAAGGGATACAAAACAAGATCGAATAAACGAACTAATAATATGATTGTTAAGAAGAGAAAAGGTAAATAGAAGGTTAAGGTAATTCTAATGGCAAGATCAGTAAAAAAAGGACCCTTTGTAGACAGTCATCTTTCAAAAAAAGTTGACAAGGCAATTGAGGAAAATAGTCGTAGGCCAATCAAAACCTGGTCACGAAGATCAATGATTCTTCCAAGCATGGTTGGTTTAACTATCTCCGTTCATAATGGAAGACAGCATGTCCCTTTAATTATTTCTGAGAATATGGTAGGCCATAAATTAGGAGAATTTTCTATTACAAGAACTTTTAGAGGTCACTCTGGTGATAGGAAGACTAAATAGGAAGAATTATGGCGACTAAAGCATCACATAGATATGCAAGAATTTCTCCACAGAAATGTAGACTCGTGGGAGATCAAATTCGCGGTAAGAGTGTCTCTGCTGCGATTGATATTTTGCAGTTTAGTAATAAAAAAGCAGCTAAGTTGCTTAAGCAAGTTTTAGATTCAGCTGTAGCTAATGCTGAAAATAATGACGGGATGGATATTGATGAGCTTAAAGTTATAGAGGTGCAGATTGGTGTAGCACCAACATTTAAGCGATTTAGAGCAAGAGCTAAGGGTCGCGGGGACCGAATTTTAAAAAGAAATAGCCACATTAAAGTTGTGGTTGATAGTGTGAGTTAAATATATGGGTCAGAAAGTTAATCCTAATGGAATAAGACTTGGTATAACCAAAGATTGGACCTCAACTTGGTATGCTTCTAGTAAAGATTATCCTAAGTTTGTGATGCAAGATCATATTATTAGGAAATTTATTAAGAACAAGCTTAAAGATGCTTCTGTTAGTAGAATTCAAATAGATCGTCCAGCTATGAAAGCTAATGTAACCATTCATACGGCAAGACCTGGTGTTGTTATTGGTAGAAAAGGTGAGGATATTGAGATTCTTAGGAATGAGGTTGCCAAAATACTCTCAATGAATATACAAGATGTCAGAATAAATATCGCTGAGATTAGAAAACCAGAGCTTGACGCTTATCTTGTTGCTGCGGGTATAGCACAGCAGTTAGAGAGAAGAATTATGTTTCGAAGAGCTATGAGAAGGGCCGTTACAAATACGATGAGGCTTGGAGCTGAAGGAGTTAAAGTTAAAGTTGGTGGCAGATTAAATGGTGCCGAGATTGCGAGATCAGAATGGTATCGAGAAGGACGCGTCCCGCTTCATACATTCAGAGCTGACATAGATTATGGTACAGCGGAAGCACATACAACCTATGGAATTATTGGAATTAAGGTGTGGATCTTTAAGGGAGAGGTTTTTGAGAAAGATATTAAGGCCACTTCGGAAGAAGCATTGAGCGTTAAAGGGGATATAGATGTTACAGCCAAAAAGAACAAAATTTAGAAAGCAATTTAAAGGTCGAAACCGCGGATTAGCCCAAAGAGGTAATCAGGTTAGTTTTGGAGAGTATGGCTTGAAGGCTGTGGGCCGAGGTCGATTAACGGCAAGACAAATAGAGGCAGCTCGGAGAGCAATGACTAGAGAAATTAAAAGGGGCGGTAAGATATGGATTCGCGTTTTCCCTGATAAACCGATCACTAAAAAACCTCTAGAGGTTAGACAAGGTAAGGGTAAAGGTAATGTTGAATATTGGGTAGCTCAGGTACAGCCAGGCGCAGTCCTATTTGAAATGTCTGGTATTGATGAAAGTATTTCACGTGAAGCATTTCGATTAGCTGCTGCTAAATTACCCATAGCTACGACATTTGTTACGAGACATGTGGCCTAATGTTAGATAAAGATAAGTTAAGACAAATGAAAGCTGAAGAGTTAAATAAGGAGTTATTTAACCTTAATAAGGAGTTATTTGAATTAAACATTAAGGCATCTACTGGTGAGGTAGTTAAGTCCCGCCAAAAAAAGCTTATAAAAAAAGATATTGCGAGAATTAAAACAATAATGTCAGAAGTTATTAATTAGTTATGAATAAAATAAATGAAAAGATAAAAAGAATGCTTACTGGCACTGTAATCAGTGCTGCAGCAAATAAGACCTCTAAGGTTAAAATTGAACGACGAGTAGCGCACCCAGTATATGGAAAAATTATAACTCTTAGTTCAAATTTGCTTGTTCATGATGAAGGCAATATGTGTAAGAAAGGTGATGTAGTCTCTATTACATCAGTAAGACCAATATCTAAAAATAAAACGTGGGAATTGGTAGAGGTTATCTCCAGTGCTCAAACTGATTAGGTAAGATTATGATACAAATGCAGTCAACTTTAAGTGCGGCAGATAATAGTGGTGCAAAAAAGGTAATGTGTATCAAAGTGCTGGGTGGCTCTAAGAGAAGGTATGCATCAATTGGTGACGTCATTAAAGTTACCGTTAAAGATGCAATACCTAGAGGTAAAGTTAAAAAAGGTGAGGTATACAATGCAGTCGTTGTTAGGACAGCAAAAGGAATTAGAAGGCCTGATGGCTCACTAATTAGATTTGATGGTAATGCTGCGGTACTTTTAGATGAAAAATTAGAACCTATAGGCACAAGAATATTTGGGCCTGTAACGAGAGAACTAAGAACCAGTAAGTTTATGAAGATTATTTCATTAGCCCCCGAGGTACTTTAGAGGTAGGTATGAATAAGTTAAAAAAAGGCGACACAGTGATCGTTATCTCCGGAAAAGATAAAGGTAAGCAGGGAACTATTTTGAGCATGGATAATGGTAAGGCTGTTGTTGAGGGCATTAATATAGCTAAAAAACATCAGAAGCCAAATCCGAATTTGGGTGTAGCGGGCGGAATAGTTGATATTGACATGCCAATTAATTTATCAAACCTTATGCTCTTTAATCCCCTAACAAACAAAGGGGATCGTGTCGGAATTAAGATTTTAGAGGATGGCCGAAAGGTTCGTTACTTTAAATCAAATAGCGAAGTAGTGGAGTCTTAAAATAATGTCTCGATTAGAAGAATTGTATATAAAAACTATTGTCCCTCAGTTAAAAGAGAGGCTAAATATTGAAAATGTGATGGCGATACCTAGGCTTTCTAAAATTACTATCAATATGGGCCTAGGTGAGGCTGTGACAGACAAGAAAGTGATTGAGCGTGCTTTAGATGATTTGAGAAAAATTACTGGGCAACAGCCGATTGTATGTAATGCTAAAGTTTCTGTCGCTAGTTTTAAATTACGCGAGGGCTCGCCTGTTGGCTGTAAAGTCACATTAAGACGAAAGTTTATGTATGATTTTTTCGATCGTCTTATTTCAATTGCATTGCCTCGTGTTAGGGACTTTAGAGGGCTAAATCCTAAAAGTTTCGATGGTTCAGGGAACTATAACTTAGGAATAAAAGAGCAGATTATATTCCCCGAAATTGATTATGACAAAATCGATACAATTCGAGGAATGGATATCGCTATTACAACAACGGCAACAAATGATGAACATGGAAAAGCCCTTTTAGAAGGGTTTAATTTCCCTTTAAGGACGTAACGGAAAAATTTATGGCAAAAAAATCAATGATAAATAGAGAGATTAAGCGGAAAAAGCTTGTTGCTAAATATCAAGTTAAACGTGCTGCTTTAAAAACAATCATAAAAGATGTTAATACTTCATCGGAAGATCGTTATGAAGCTCAGACAAAGCTTCAGCAGCTTCCCAGAGATTCTAGCCCTGTTAGGGGGCATAATCGTTGTAGTTTAACGGGCCGCCCACATGGCTATTACAGAAAATTTGGTCTTGCTAGGACAAAATTAAGAGAGGCCACCATGAGGGGCGAGCTTCCTGGATTGTCTAAGGCAAGTTGGTAAGGAGAAGATATGTCATTTAGTGATCCAATTGCAGATATGTTAACAAGAATTCGTAACGGCCAGAAAGCATGTAAATTGAGTGTTACCATGCCTTATTCTTCTAAGAAGCATGCCATTGCAAATGTGCTAGTTCAAGAAGGCTACGTTACTTCAGTTAAAGCTGAAGGTGAGGGTGCCAAAAAAGAGCTAAGCGTTGAATTAAAATATTTCGAAGGTAAACCAGTTATAGATCAAATTCGTCGAATCAGCCGTCCAGGCTTAAGAAGATATAAAGGGACTAAAGATATACCAAAAATTCTTGGTGGGCTTGGTTGTGCCATTTTATCAACATCCATTGGAGTAATGTCTGATAAGGAAGCTCGTGAAAAAGGAATTGGAGGAGAGATTTTATTTATAGTCTCTTAAATTTAGGATAAGCAATGTCAAGAATAGCAAAACAACCAATATTATTAGATAAAGATGTAGAGCTAACTTTCGCTGATCATATGATCACGACCAAAGGAAAGTTAGGTTCAATAACCTTTGAATTGCATCCATCTGTTGAGGTAAAACATGAAGGCGATCAGTTATTGGTAGTACCAAAAGATGGTATCGATAAAGCGCGCGCAATGGCTGGCACTATGAGGGCAATATTAAATAATATTGTGTATGGCGTTTCTAATGGTTATGAGAAAAAGTTGACCTTAGTTGGAGTGGGTTACCGTGCTCAAACACAAGGAGATAAACTAAATCTCACCCTAGGATTTTCTCATCCGGTTGTTTTTGATATACCACAAGGAATAACTATAGAGACACCGAGTCAAACTGAAATACTTATTAAGGGCATAGATAAGCAGTTGGTAGGACAGGTTGCCGCCAATATAAGAAGATATCGACCACCCGAGCCTTATAAGGGCAAAGGAATAAGGTTTTCAGATGAAAGAATTGTATTGAAGGAAGCTAAGAAAAAATAATGAATAAAAAATTATCAAGAATTAGAAGATCTAAAAAAACTAGAAGCAAGATAAGGCTTCTTGGTGTAGATAGATTGTCAGTGCATAGGACTTCAAAGCATATATATGCAAATCTTGTGGATAAAGATAATAAAGTGATTGCTACTGTATCTACGTTATCTCCAGAAATAAGAGGAGAGATTAAGTCAACAGGTAACTGCGAAGCTGCAGCCGCTGTTGGCAAGTTATTTTCACAAAAAGCAAAAGATTTGGGTATATCTAAGGTTGCGTTTGATAGATCGGGATTTAAATACCATGGCAGGGTTATGGCATTGGCTAATGCTGCAAGAGAAGGGGGCTTAGAGTTTTAATGGAAGTTCAATCACAAAAAAATGAAGAGTTTGTAGAAAAGCTTGTCGCAGTTAACCGCGTATCAAAAGTCGTTAAGGGTGGTAGGCAGTTTGGTTTCACGGCATTGACAGTTGTTGGAGATGGGAAAGGTTCTGTTGGCTTTGGTTATGGAAAGGCTCGTGAACTACCACAGGCGATACAAAAATCTATGCAATCAGCCAAGAAATCTATGAAAAGTATTTATATTAATAAGAGCACCATTTATTACGGAATTAAAGGTCGTCATGGCGCATCTAAGGTTTATATGCAGCCTGCTCCAGATGGAACCGGCATTATTGCTGGAGGAGCAATGAGGGCAGTTTTTGAGTGTGTGGGCGTGTCAAATGTTACAGCAAAGAGCTTTGGCTCAAGCAATCCAATTAATATTGTCCGCGCAACTATGAATGCTTTGCAGGAAATAAAATCACCAGAGGTGATGGCTAAAAAGCGCGGCAAGAAAATTTCAGAGATTATTTAAGTAGTTATCGGATGAGCACTAAGAAAAAAATTAAAGTTACGCTAGCCAAAAGTCTACATGGAAGAACGCCTGGACATAAAGAATGTGTATTGGGCCTTGGTTTAAGAAAGCCACATCATGCCATAACTGTTGATGATACACCTGAGAACAGGGGCATGATTAACAAGGTTTCGTATATGCTAAAGGTTGAGGGGTTATCATGAAATTAAATACTTTTTCTGTTGATCCATCCTCAAGAAAAACTAAAAAAAGAGTTGGTCGAGGAATATCAGCTGGTCAGGGTAAAACTTGTGGTAGAGGAGTAAAGGGTCAAAAAGCAAGGTCTGGTGGATATCATAAGGTTGGATTTGAAGGTGGGCAAATGCCTCTTCAAAGACGATTGCCTAAAGTTGGTTTTTATTCTGAGAAATCTAAAGCTTATGCAGAAGTTAGGCTTTCTGAAATTAATAAATTAACTGAAGAGATTATAGATATTGATGTTTTGATATCAAATGGTATCGTTCCTACTGCAACAGTAACAGCAAAGGTTATTTTATCCGGTGAGCTTAATGTTAAAAAGACGCTAAGAGGCATCAAGGTCACAGCTGGGGCACAAGCAAAGATTGAAGAATTAGGAGGAGTCGTAGAGTAATTATGGCACTCACTGATCAAAAAAATGTTCAAGGTCTTCCCTCGCAAGCTTCTAAGTTTAGCGAGCTTAGGCAACGTATCTTCTTTCTTTTGGGAGCGCTTGTAGTTTATCGAACTGGGACTTTTATTCCGGTACCTGGCATTGATCCAATTGCATTAAATCAGTTTTTTCAAGCTCAGTCGGGAACTATTTTAAGCATGTTTAATATGTTTTCGGGCGGTGCATTATCTCGTTTATCAATCTTTGCTCTTGGCATCATGCCTTATATATCTGCATCAATTATTATTCAAATGGCGACTCATATTGTTCCCGGATTGATCCACCTTAGAAAAGAAGGTGAGTCTGGAAGGAAAAAAATAATGCAGTACACAAGATATAGTACTGTTTTGCTTTGTTCGTTTCAGGCAATAGCAGCATCTTCAGCATTGCAAAGTCAAAATCTAGCTCTTAATACTGGGTCATCATTTGTATTAATTGCAACAATCACACTTGTTGCAGGGACGATGTTTCTTATGTGGTTAGGCGAGCAAATTACTGAAAGAGGTATAGGTAACGGTATCTCTATGATTATATTGGCAAGCATTATTTCAGGCCTTCCTTCTGCAATAGGAGGTACTTTAGAATTAGTTAATACTGGCGGAATGAATCAAGCCATGCCCCTTATTTTGGGTATAGTGATCATCCTTGTAACGGTTTTTGTTGTATTTATGGAGCGAGCACAAAGAAGAATTACGGTCAATTATGCAAAAAGACAGCAAGGCCGAAGAATGTTTGCAGGACAAACATCTCATTTGCCGTTTAAGATAAATATGTCTGGTGTTATACCTCCAATTTTTGCTAGTTCAATTATTTTATTTCCTGCGACTATCGCAAGTTGGTTTGGAGGATCTTTATCGACTGGGGAATCAGTGAATTGGTTGCAAAGAATTGCTGCTACTCTCTCTCCTGGTCAGCCCTTATATATTTTACTTTATGCAGTAATGATAATGTTCTTTTGCTTTTTTTATACCTCATTGGTTTTTAATGCTAAAGATACATCAGAAAACCTTCGTAAATCAGGTGCATTTATTCCTGGCATTAGACCAGGACATCAAACAGCAGAATATATTGATAAAGTATTAACTCGTTTAACGCTTTGGGGTGCAATCTATATTACTTTTGTATGTTTACTTCCAGAGTTAATGATATATAGATTTAATGTGCCATTTTATTTTGGCGGTACCTCTCTTTTGATTATTGTAGTCGTGTCTATGGATTTTATGTCACAACTTCAGGCTCATATGATGAGCCATCAATATGATGGCTTAATGAAGAAAGCAAATCTTAAAGGTTATAGCAAGGCATAGCCTAGGAAATAAGTTATGAAAGTTAGAGCATCAGTTAAAAAAATGTGTAGAAACTGTAGAGTAATTAGACGTCATGGGGTTCTAAGAATTATCTGTTCAGAGCCTAGACATAAACAAAGACAGGGATAAGTAATGGCAAGAATTGCAGGTATAAACGTTCCAGATCATAAGCATGTAATAATTGCGCTTACCCATATATATGGTGTGGGTAGGACTATATCTATGCAAGCATGCCATGAGACAAAAATAAGCCCAACGGTTAAAGTGAAAGACTTAAATGAAGAAGAGTTGGAGAATTTAAGATCCTTTTTTTCTAAGATCATAATAGAGGGTGATTTAAGAAGAGAAGTGGCTATGAATATCAAGCGTTTGCAAGATTTAGGTTGCTTAAGAGGTATAAGACATCGAAGAGGATTACCTCTTAGAGGACAACGAACAAGAACAAACGCAAGAACTAGAAAGGGCCCAAGACGGCCGATTAAGAAATAAGTATTTAAGGAAATAGCATGGCTGAAGCAAACACTAAAAACAAAAAGAAAGTAAAAAAGCAGGTGACTGATGGTGTTGCACATATACATGCATCATTTAATAACACCATAGTGACAATAACAGATAGGCAAGGCAATACCTTAACTTGGGCAACTTCTGGTGGCTCTGGTTTTAGAGGTTCAAGAAAGAGTACTCCTTTTGCAGCTCAGATTGCTGCAGAAAGAGCTGGTCAGAGTGCCAAAGAAATGGGGATGAGAAATCTTGAAGTAAGGGTAAGGGGACCAGGACCAGGTCGTGAATCAGCCATAAGGGCATTAAATGCAGTTGGCTTTAAAATTATTGAGATTCATGATGTAACCCCCATACCTCATAATGGCTGCAGGCCATCAAAAAAGAGAAGAGTTTAATTAAAAGGTAGTTAATATGGCACGATACACAGGACCATCATGTAAGCTTGCAAGGAGAGAAGGAACAGACCTTTTCCTTAAAAGTAGAGTGAAATCAATTGAATCGAAATGTAAGTTTGATGTAGCTCCAGGAGGCAATCCCGCTAGAAAGACACGTCTATCTGATTACGGTTTACAGTTAAGAGAGAAGCAAAAACTTAGACGAATGTACGGTATTCTTGAGAAGCAATTTCGAAGATATTATAAAAAAGCCTCACAAAGAAAAGGCGCAACGGGCGAGAATTTGCTTATGTTGCTTGAGTCTAGGATTGATAATGTCGTTTATCGAATGGGGTTTGCAGCAACACGTGCTGAAGCTCGGCAGATTGTTAGTCATAAAGGTATTCTTGTAAATGATGAGATAGTGAATATTCCTTCTTATCAAATACAAGCGGGTGATGTAGTGTCTGTTCGCGAGAGAGCTAAAAGTCAAGAAAGAATTAAGGCCTCTATTAGTATTGCAGTGCAGCTTGGTCTACCAGTATGGGTAGATGTCGATGAAAAGAAGTTGCAAGGTGTACTTAAGTCGTTGCCTGAAAGAAGTGAGATTCTACAAGATATTAATGAAAATCTTGTTGTTGAGTTGTATTCAAAGTAGTTAATTAGAGGAAGTATAATGAGTGATTTTGTAGCTGATTTTCTAAAGCCAAAAAGTGTTAAGGTAAATTCTACTAGTGATTTTAGCGGAAAAATTACTATCGAGCCATTTGAGAGGGGGTTTGGGCATACTCTAGGTAATGCAATGCGAAGGGTGCTTCTTTCAGCTATACCGGGAGCCGCAATCACTGAAGCAGAATTTGAAGGGGTTCTTCACGAGTACACAAGCATAGAAGGCGTTCAAGAAGACATTATAGAAATCCTATTAAATCTTAAGGGTGTTGCTATTCGTTTGCACGGAACCAAGACATCTGAATTGACAATTAGCAAAGAGGGCTCAGGCCCCATTACTGCTGGGGATATTACTAGTGATGCGGATGCAGAGATTATTAATCCTGAACACATAATTGCTCATTTAAATGATAACGGTAAGTTTGTTGCTCGATTTAAGGCTGAGATTGGACGTGGTTATCGTCCTGCGAAAACGCAGTCAAAATTTGATGAGGAAAGCCAAGAGATAGGAAAATTATTCCTAGATGCAAGTTTTAGTCCAATTAAGAGGGTTTCTTATACTGTTGAAACCGCTCGCGTAGAACAGAGGACCGACTTAGATAAGCTTATAATAGACTTGGAAACTGATGGTACCGTTGACCATGAAGAGGCTGTTAGAAGGGCTGGTAGCATCATCAAAAATCAACTTGATATATTTATTGATCTCGAGGATGAAAGTGAAATACTCGCAAAAGAAGCAGAAGTAGAAGTAGATCCAAATTTATTAAGAGCCATTGACGAGTTAGAATTAACAGTTCGATCTGCAAATTGCTTAAAAGCAAAAAGTATCCACTACATTGGTGATTTAGTACAAAGAACAGAAATGGAGCTTCTTAGAACTCCAAATCTTGGAAAAAAATCACTAACAGAAATTAAACAGGTTCTTGAGCAGCACGGTTTTACTCTTGGAATGCATATAGAAAATTGGCCTCCAGCCTCGATTACTCCCAAAGAGTAATACAAAGGAAATAAAATATGAGACATAGAAAGATTGGAAGAAGACTAGGTAGGAACGCATCTCATAGAAGTGCTATGTACCGCAATATGGCTAATTCTCTTATTACGCATGAACTTATCAAGACAACGCTACCAAAAGCAAAAGAGCTTCGTAGGTTTTTTGAGCCATTAATTACATTAGGTAAAGAAGATTCAGTTTCAAGAAGACGTCTTGCTTTTGATAGACTTAGAAGCAAAGAATCAGTTGGAAAAATATTTAATGAGTTAGGCCCCCGATATAAATCAAGACCTGGTGGTTACTTAAGAATTATAAAAACTGGTTATAGACCTGGAGATTCTGCGCCAACGGCTATTGTTCAGTTGGTAGAAGAGGATCATGCAGAAGTTAGCGAATAGCGAACTACTAGCAAAAGCGTCTTAAAAGTCTTCGAAGCATCTTCAATAGTTTCTCTATTGTCGTTAAGCGATAAATAGATTGATCTTCCTTGCTTAATAAATTAAATTTGTTCCCATATTTTAATTTAATATATGCATTTAGATCTGATTGAGTAAATAACTTAAACAAAGGCTTAAAAAAGAAATTAGAGCGGTAGATACAAACACCGAAGTCTATAATTAAACAATCTCCCGAATCTTGAACTAAGATATTTTCTTTTCTTTTAAGGTCACAATGGGCAATACCTCTTTGGTGTAAGATTGTTAAGGTTCTTAGGAGAGAATTAAAAAAATTAGGGGGAATTAAATTGTTATTTCTTCCATATTCTCTTAGGTTTTTACAAGGATAGTAATCCATAAAAATTCCATAATCATAATCATAAACTCTCGGGATACAGCTGATATCTTGGAGTAATTTAAGTGTCTGGTATTCTCTTTTCAGTAGCACATTATTAACAATATAAAAGACTCTATTTTTTTTGCTTGGGCGTTTATGAACAAATGCGCCATATGGAGAATCATATAAAATAATATCAGCTTGGTTTCCGGAATTAATGCATTTTCCAGCTAAAGTATTGTTTTTAAACAAATTTTTAAATTCTAAAAATGAATGGGTCACTTGCTTAATGCATGGTATAGAGCCATAGCAACACATAAATAACTATTATTGGCTCACCGTTGTATACAAATGACTTCTGTATTGACCAGTGTTTTAGCAGGTTAGATAAAGTCAATTTTCTTGGTATTAATGCTGGGGTTATTGATGACCATGAGCTCCACTCTTCACCATATATATATTCTAGTTTATTATCTTCATAATTTATTGCTGGAGGGTAGTAGAAGAGTATAAAAAAAATAAATATTAGATACCAGCTAGGTGAATTACTGAAGGCTACAAATCCAAAAAGTATTAAAATATTTCCTGCATATAAAGGGTGTCTTATCATTTGATAAAGACCGTCCCTGCATAATTGTTTATTTTTTATGATTGTGCCACTTGCTAAAAGTCTTATACATAGCCCTAAGGAAATAGATATAGTTCCAAATATGAGGTAGTCAGGAGAAGGATAGGCAGAAAGTGAGGCTAAGGCGATAATAATGAAGGAAAGGGCTTGTCGTGAGGCTTCATGATTTCTTAAATTATTTAGGATATTGTAAGGGAAGTCACTTCTAGATGAGATTGTTCTATGGCGCATATTAATTTTAAGAGAATGATTTATTTATACTTTATTCCATGTCAGATAAAATAACTACTACTACTGATATTATTTATAAAAATGAAAAGACCATTCTCAAGTTCATTCTCCTCTAGGTCAGTCTCTTATGGGGCAAGTGGTATGGTAGCTACAAGTCATCCATATGCTACCAATAGTGCCCTTGAAATCCTAAAAGCCGGAGGTAGTGCTGTAGATGCTGCAATAGCAGCTAACGCAGTCCTAGGGCTAGTTGAACCATCAAGTTGTGGAGTGGGTGGCGATCTTTTTGCTATTGTTTGGGACCCAAATCAAAAAAAATTATTTGCGTTAAATGGGAGTGGACCATTATCTAGAAGCGCTAATCTTGAAGAAATTAAAAAAAAGGGAATCAATTGTCTTCCTCAAAGAGGGGGGCTTACTGTTACTGTGCCTGGTTGCGTTAGGAGCTGGAAATTACTACATGAAAAGTTTGGTAATTTAGATATTTCTGCTCTTCTAAGTAAGCCTATTGAGTATGCTGAAAATGGTTTTCCTGTTACTGATATTATAGCTGGCTACTGGCATGAGGAATGCAATGTTCTAGCAAAGTTTCCAGAGTTTTTAGATGTTTATACTAAAAAAGGAGTTGTTCCTACCAAAGGGGAGATTTTTTCTAATCCTCGCTTAGCTTTACTGTATAAAAAACTGATAAATGATGGTTTTGATAGTTTTTACGAGGGAGAAGTTGCTAATGAGATTATAAATAAAACAAAAAGCTATGAAGGTTTTATGGAGCTTCATGATCTTCAGAGTTATCAGCCCGAGTGGATTGAACCTATATCTACAGATTATAGAGGGAGAAAAGTTTGGGAGATTGGAGAAAACAATCAAGGGTTAACAGTTTTACAAATGTTAAATATTATAGAAAATCATGATTTGACTAGCTTTAAGGACATGACTGACCCGTATTATCTTCATTTGCTTATTGAAGCGAAGAAATTAGCTTTTGAGGATCGTGCTAAATTTTATTCTGATCCAAGATTTTCAAAAATACCTTTGGATGAATTAATTTCAAAAGATTATGCAAAAGCGCAATATAAAAAAATTGATTTTAAAAAAGTCTTAAATTTAAGCGATAATCAAAGTGCTATGAATTTAGGCGGCGATACCGTCTACCTTACAACTGCTGACAAGTCTGGCATGATGGTTTCTTTAATTCAAAGCAACTATAGGGGTTTTGGTTCTGGAGTGGTAGTGGATAAGTATGGTTTTGGTTTACAAAGCAGGGGGGAGCTTTTTTCTTTGAATTCCGATCATGCGAATAGTTTGCTGCCTGGAAAGCGTCCCTTTCATACAATTATTCCAGGTTTTATTACCTCTAATGATGCCCCTTTGATGAGTTTCGGTGTTATGGGTGCTGATATGCAGCCTCAGGGCCATGCTCAAGTGCTTATTAATCAATTTGATTTTGGTTTAGATATACAGTCAGCTGGTGATGCGCCTAGGGTCAGACACGAAGGCTCAAGTACACCCAAGGGACATTTAGCAGCAGGTAGTGGTCAAGTGTTTTGTGAACCATCTATACCTCAATCAAGTATCGATGTACTTGAGTCCTTAGGACACAAGATTAGGATTACAAATGATGGATTATACGGTGGCTATCAGGCAATATTAAGGTGTCCAGATAGAGGAGTCTATTTGGGTGCAAGTGAAGCACGCAAAGATGGTTGTGCACTTGGTTATTAAGGTTTAAATGAAAAGAGTACTTACAGGAATTACCACCACAGGCGAACCGCATCTTGGAAATTACGCAGGTGCAATTAGACCCTCAGTTTTAGTGAGCCAAGATTTAAGTATAGAGAGCTACTTTTTTCTTGCTGATTATCACTCCTTAGTAAAAAATATAGACCCTAGTTTAGTCAAACAAGCCACTCATCAAATAGCCTCTACTTGGATTGCGCTTGGATTGAGCGACCAATCTATTTTTTATCGTCAGTCAGATATACCAGAAATATTTGAGCTTAGTTGGATCCTGACTTGCTCTACTGCCAAAGGTCTTATGAACAGGGCTCATGCATATAAAGCAGCTACGGATACTAATTTGCTAGAAAAAAATACAGATGTTGATAAGGGTATTAATATGGGTCTTTTTTCTTATCCTATATTGATGGCCGCAGATATTTTAATGTTTAGAGCTGATGAAGTGCCTGTTGGTAAAGATCAAATACAGCACGTTGAGATGGCTCGAGATATCGCAATGAGATTTAATCATCATTATGGAGATTTGCTGGTTATCCCCAAGGCTATTACTTCTGAGAACTCTGAGACATTGCCAGGGCTTGATGGCCGAAAAATGTCAAAGAGCTATCAGAATACTATTCCTTTGTTTTGTGAAGAGAAGCAATTAAAAAAATTAATCAGTAAGATTAAAACAAACTCCATAGAGCCTGGTATGCCTAAGGAATATCTGGGTTGTACCTTGTATCAAATTTACTCTAATTTTTCGACACTGGAAGAAATAAAGCAAATTCAATTGAGGTATGAGCAGGGAATATCTTGGGGCGATATGAAAATGATTTTATATGAAAAGATTAATGATTTCTTGAAGACATATAGAGGCGAATACGTGAGATTATTAAATGATCCAGACTTTGTTGAAAAAAAACTACAGGAAGGGGCGATAAGGGCGAGAAATATTGCTGTTCCGTATATAGAAGAGCTAAGAAAAGCAGTTGGTATAGCTAAACTATTTGATAATTAAAGATATTTTGCTGTATAAGATTTTTTTTCTTTGAAGATACCAGAATAGTTTCCTTGATAAAGTACTTCCCCTCCATGATGTCCGCCCTCTGGGCCTAAATCTACTAACCAGTCTGCACACTTTATGACATTGATATTATGCTCAATAATAATAATAGTGTTACCTTGGTCCCTTAGTTTAGTTAAAACGCCAATTAATTTTTTTACATCATCAAAATGAAGCCCTGTAGTAGGCTCGTCAAGAACATATAACGCAGAGCCTTTAGTTCTTTTTGATAATTCTTTCGATAGTTTTATTCTTTGAGCTTCTCCACCTGAAAGTGTTGTAGCGCTTTGCCCAAGCTGAATATAAGATAAGCCCACCTCAGAAAGAGTTTGCAATTTATTTTTAATGGTAGGTATATTTTCAAAAAAATCTAGCGCCTCTTCCACTGTTAAATCTAGTAGCTCCTTTATGTTTTTATTTTTATACTTAATTGATAATGTCTCTCGGTTATATTTTTTTCCATGACAAACATCGCAAGGAACATAAATATCGGGCAAGAAATGCATTTCAACTTTTATTAGACCGGCTCCCTGGCAACTTTCGCACCGCCCACCTTTAACGTTGAAGCTAAATCTTCCTGACTTATAACCTCGCGCTCTAGATTCATGAGTTAGCGCAAATAATTCACGAATAGGAGTAAATATCCCAGTGTATGTAGCAGGATTTGACCTAGGAGTTCGACCAATAGGGCTTTGGCTAATGTTGATTGCATTACTTAAAAAATCGAAGCCTTGCACGCTACCATCTAGCTTATATTTTTTATTTGCAAAATAATCTTCTACAGATCTAAGCAAAATATCATTAACTAAAGTAGATTTTCCTGAGCCAGACACTCCTGTTACACAAGTAATTACCCCAACTGGAAAATTGACATTAATGTTTTTAAGATTATTTTTGGATGCATTTTTAATAGTGATGTATTTATGATCTGTAATTTTATTTTTATCGGGTACTTTGATTTCAATATCATGATTGAGATATTGACCCGTTAGAGAACGTTTATTGTTTTTTATTTCTAGGGGGGTACCTACTGCTACAATTTCTCCTCCATGACGGCCAGCGCCTGGACCAACATCAATGATATAGTCTGCCGATAATATCATTTCTTCATCATGCTCAACGACAATAACGGTATTACCTAGCGATTGAAGTTTTTTAAGTGTTTTAATAAGTTTTTTATTGTCTCTTTGGTGGAGACCGATAGAAGGTTCATCAAGTATATACATTACACCTACAAGACCAGACCCAATTTGTGATGCTAGACGAATTCGTTGTGCTTCTCCACCAGATAAACTATCTGCTTTGCGGTTAATCTCAAGATAGCTTAGACCAACATCACTTAAAAATTGTAGTCTATTGTTTATCTCTTGGATGATCTTTTCCCCAACTTCTGACTTCCATCCACTAAGCTTAATTTTATTAAAAAAGTGAATCAAAGCATCTACATTTAGTGTGCTTAAAGCAACAATTGATTGCTTATTTATAAATATATTTCTAGCAATATTATTTAGTCGAGAGCCTTTACAATCTTCGCAATTTTTAAGACTGCGATAATGAGATAAGCTCATTTTAATAGCTATAGAGTCGCTCTCCCGATATCGGCGCTCCATAGAGGGGATGATTCCTTCAAAGTTAGCCTTTCTAATTTCATGCTTGCCCTGGCGGTTGATAGAGGCAAAATCTATAATTTCATCGGTCCCATATAAGATTATATTTTGATGATTTTCTGATATATCTATAAATTTTTCATCTAAAGAGAATTTAAAGTGTTTTGAGAGAGCTGACATAGACTCCATAAAAATTAAATTCTTTTTATCCCAACCACGGATTGCACCAGCTTTTATTGAAAGCTCATAGTTGATGATGACTTTATTTGCATCAATAAAATAATTTGTTCCAAGCCCATCACATGAAGGGCAGGCACCTGAAGGGCTGTTAAATGAAAATAGCCTAGGCTCTAACTCATCAATGCTAAAGCTGCAGTGAGGGCAAGCTAAATTTATTGAGTATGTAATTATTTCCTCTTCGCAAATAATTTTAATAATGCCATTGGTTAGATTAACTGTAGTTTCAATGGAATCATTAATTCTAATATTATTAGAACTAGAGACAGTTAATCTATCAACTATCACATCAATATTATGTTTTATATTTTTATTAAGCTTTGGAACTTCCTCAATGAGATATTCTTCACCATCAACACGAAATCTAATAAATCCTACTATGGAGAGCTCTTTAAATAATTGGGTGTATTCGCCTTTTTTTTGATTGATATAAGGAGCCAGTATCTGTATTTTTTTGCCAGTAAATTTTTTTATAATCTCATCAACAATCTCAGAAATTTCTTTAGCATTTAAATTTACATGATGCTCAGGGCATCTAGGCAGCCCTATTCTTGCAAATAGCAATCTTAAGTAATCGTAGATTTCTGTTATCGTACCAACAGTCGAACGAGGGTTATGTGATGCTGACTTTTGTTGTATGGATATCGCAGGAGAGAGACCTTCAATGGTATCTACATCTGGTTTTTCCATAATAGAAAGAAATTGACGAGCATATGCTGAGAGCGACTCAACATATCTCCGTTGCCCTTCAGCATATAGCGTATCAAAAGCGAGAGAGGATTTTCCTGAGCCAGATATACCAGTAATTACAACCAGCTGGTTTCGTGGTATTGATACATCAATATTCTTTAAGTTGTGGGTTCTAGCCCCTTTTATTAATATATCAGGTGATGTCATATTAATTAGTTAATGTTACAAAGATTGATAAGGAAAAGAGTCTATTATAAGGAACAGAACACGATTATAATATTTAATCCTTCCCTGAGCATGGAAATTATGAAAAAATGTACCTTTTAATATATAAAGTATTATGGCCGGAGTAAATAAAGTAATTTTAGTTGGAAATTTGGGAGCAGATCCAGATGTGAGAGAGATGCCAACAGGTGGCTCTGTCGCACGTCTAAGTATCGCAACTAGTGAAAGCTGGCGAGACAAGGTTACCGGCGACCAAAAAGAAAGAACTGAATGGCATCGAGTTGTTTTCTTTGGTAAAAGAGCAGAAACAGTATCCCAATACCTAAAAAAAGGATCAAAGATATACGTTGAAGGAAGTCTACGCACCAATAAGTGGCAAGATAAAGATGGAAATGATAGATACACAACAGAAGTGATTGCTGGCAATTTTCAATTTTTAGACAGTAGAGGCTCTGGAGAAAATGTTACACAAAACATTCCTTCTGAAAGTTCGGGTGAAGATGACCCATTCGATGATGACATTCCTTTCTAGATTGTATGATTAATAAAGTATTCATTCAGACATATGGTTGTCAGATGAATGAGTATGATTCATCAAAAATAATGGACCTCCTTAGTCACGAGTTTGATGCAGAGCCTTCAAGCACCGCTGAGACAGCTGACATTCTAATTATGAATACCTGTTCGATAAGAGAGAAAGCTCAAGAGAAGGTATTTTCTTTGTTGGGTCAATGGAAAAAGCTGAAACTGAAAAATCCCAATATTAGGATTGCTGTTGGGGGATGCGTTGCGTCGCAAGAAGGGGATGTAATAATGAAAAGAGCCCCTTATGTCGATATAGTGTTTGGGCCGCAGACATTACATAAGTTGCCTGATCATATTAGAGAAAATAAATTTAACTCAAAACAAATTATTGATATCCAGTTTTATAAAAATGATAAATTTAATCATCTTCCTGCCCCAATAGACGTCAAGCCAACGGCTTTTCTTTCTATTATGGAAGGTTGCAATAAATTTTGCTCTTTTTGTGTTGTGCCCTATACCCGAGGTGAGGAACTTAGTCGGCCAGTACAGGATATTTTAGATGAAGCATTATCTCTTACCTCAAAAGGAGTAAGAGAAATTAATTTACTTGGACAAAATGTGAATGCTTATCAATCAGAGCTATCATCAGGAAAAGATGTAGATTTTTCATTCTTGTTAAGGCTTATGTCTCGTATAGATGAGATTGATAGGATTCGGTTTACTACATCTCACCCTATTGATTTTAATCTAGAGCTTATTAATGCCATGATAGAAGTGCCAAAATTAGGCAATTATCTTCATTTGCCTGTTCAAAGTGGATCAAATAAGATACTTAAAGATATGAAGAGAGGTTACACAAGAGAGTATTACTTGCGTATTATTGATCGATTAAGAAAAGGGAATCCAAATATATCTATATCATCTGACTTTATTGTTGGATTTCCAGATGAAACTAAAGCAGACTTTCAGCAAACTTTAGATCTTATTGATGAAGTTGGCTTTGATCAGTCTTTTAGTTTTGTCTATAGCCCGCGACCTGGGACTCCTGCGTCAGTTCTTGGAGACTCTATTAGTTTTGAAGAAAAGAATGAGCGCCTTAGAATTCTTCAAGAAAAGATTAGCTTAAACGCAAAGAAAATAAGTCAATCTATGATAGGCACAAAACAAAAAGTATTAATTGAGAATGCCTCAAAGCGATCTTCTTTAGAGGTTACTGGAAGGACATTAAATAATAAGTGGGTAAATTTTTCAGGACCTCAAAGTCTCATAGGTAATATTGTAGAGGTTGAAGTGACAAGCGCTCTCTCAAATTCGCTTAGAGGTAGATTAGTCGATCATTCGACAGAGGTAATGGCCATTGCTTAATAATGTGAGATTATCTTCATTGATTTTTGAATTAACTCCAGAAATACCACAAGGAATGTCAAACCTTTGCGGTGAGTTTGATGAGAATATAAAGCTTATTGAAGATGAGCTTGCCATTGAGGTAAGAATAAGGGGTTATCGAGTAGAAATAGAGGGAGATGAGATTAATGCTAAGAAGGGCAAAAATCTGATAGCAGAGCTTTATCAGTTAGGTAGCGTCGGCTCCATCAGTAATGATAAGTTTAATATTTTACTTAGACAGTCCCTTAATCTTTCCCCACTAGACCACCCTAAGCAAATCAGGCTTATTAAAACAAATCGCAGACAGATAGATGTGAGAGGCGGACATCAACTGGCTTACATTAATTCTATTCAAAAAAACAATCTAACGTTTGGAGTTGGGCCGGCAGGTACTGGAAAAACATACTTAGCGGTTGCTAGTGCCGTTCAAGCATTTGAATCAGAATTAGTGGAAAGGATTGTTTTAGTCAGACCAGCGGTTGAAGCAGGAGAAAAGCTTGGTTTTTTGCCAGGCGATCTCTGGCAAAAGGTTGATCCGTATTTACGACCAATGCTAGATGCTCTTAATGAGTTACTGGGCTATGAAAGTGTCGCTAGAATGATAGAACGTCAAGTGATCGAAGTTGCCCCATTAGCCTATATGAGAGGCCGTACACTTAATGAGTCATTTATTATTTTAGACGAGGCGCAGAATACGACTATTGTCCAGATGAAGATGTTCTTAACGCGAATTGGCTTTAGTTCAAAAGTAGTAGTGACAGGAGATGTGACACAAACAGATTTACCTGGAAGTGCACATTCAGGTTTGGTGCATGCCATTAGCATACTTAACGGTATAGATGATATTGGTTTTATTCATTTTGATTCAAAGGATGTTGTTCGACATCCATTAGTGAAGAAAATAGTTGATGCTTATGAGTCTGCAAATAAAAAAAATGAAAAGAAAGATCTGTAATACATCGTTACAGTTAGATTTGGTAAATGAGTCGTCGAGAAAAAAAGTCCTTGATTATAGTTTTATGCTAAGAGTGCTAATGCAGGCTATACCTATGGATACTAGTATAAATTTATGTATAAAATTTGTAGATAAAAAGCAAATCAAAGAGATAAATAAGAGCTTCAGAAAAAAAAATACATCGACCGATGTAATTTCTTTTGTAGGTCCAGGCTTGGTTATGGATGAATATATTAAATGTAATTACATGGGTGATATAGTTGTATGCGCGGACTATATTGAGGATGAGGCAATGCGAATGAATAAATCTAAAGAGGCGCATTGGGCACATATAATCCTTCATGGTGTGCTTCATTTACAAGGTTATGATCATGTGCATGATAACGATGCTATTCACATGGCAGAAAAAGAAGTTTATTGTTTAAAAAAGCTAGGCTATTCTAATCCTTATATATAAGAAGTTTTATTATTAATGAGTAAATTAAAAAGCAACACTCCTATCTCAAATTTAGCTGCGAAGTTTCTATCTAAGCTGCCATTTTTAAAAGATAAGTATGCAAATCATGAGAGACAATTAGCTGATCATCTTAAAGTATTGAAAGATCAGCAGCTGATAGATTCAGAGGTATTTTCTATGCTGATGGGAGTTACTACAGTAGCTAAACTTCAAGTTAGAGATATCATGATTCCAAGATCTCAGATGGTAGTTTTGGATCGTGATGATTCAATTGAGGAATTGACTAGAGAAATTATTGACTCTGGTCACTCAAGATTTCCTGTAATAGGCGAGGATAAGGATGAAGTTATTGGTATTTTTCTTGCGAAAGATCTTATCCAAGTTTTTTTTAGTGATGACAGAGAAAAATTTAATTTGCTCGACTTTTTAAGGACAACTGCTTTTATTCCTGAAAGTATGAAGTTAGATAAATTATTGACACAGTTTCGAGAAAGTCACAGCCATCTTGCTATTGTTGTCGATGAATTTGGAGGGGTCTCTGGGTTGGCTACAATTGAAGATGTTTTGGAGCAAATTGTAGGTGATATAGATGATGAGCATGACATTGAGGATAAAGATCATTTTGTTGATCTAGGAAAAGGTAGATATCATATGAAAGCGACTTATCGTATTGATGAGTTAAATGACTTTTTCAATGAATCATTTAGCGATGATGATTATGATACTGTAGGAGGTTTAATGGTTCATCATTTAGGATCTCTTCCTAAGCGTGGTGACAGTTTATCTTTCGGTGGATTTAAGTTTCGTGCTGCTAAGGTTGATAGACGAAGAATTCACTTAATTGAATTAGAAAAATCAAACACCGATCAATAACTTCCATGAAGCGCCTGCAGCTAATCATTCTTGGCGCTATCGCTAGCTTTGCGTTTCCACCATATAATCTGTGGTTTTTGATCGTGTTATTTTTATTTCCAATTAGATTTGCCTTTAATACCTCTAGTTCAATAAAAGCATTTCAAGCTGGTTTTCTATTTGCATTAGGATTATTTTTTTCTGGAATCTTTTGGATTTACATTAGCCTAAATAGTTATTCGAATGTGAATATTTTTATTAGTTTGGGGTCTGTGCTTTTGCTAAGCGCCTACCTTTCTTTATTTTATGGCGTAGCAAATGCAAGCTTGACGTTCATTAGAAATAGGGCTCATCCATTATATTTAGCTTTGGGTGTAGCTATTGTATTTTCCTTTGCGGAGCTTATAAAGGGGTCGATTTTAGGTGGATTTAATTGGTTCACTGTTTACCATAGTCAGCTATATGGACCATTTAGGGGGTTATTTCCATTATTTGGTGGATCCGGTGTTTCTTTTTTGATTTTATACACAATAGGCCTATTTGCAGTATTTCCTGAAATAAATGAAAAAAAGAGGAAAAAGATACTTGTTCAGATGATCATGGGTTTTATTGTTAGTTTCCTATTTTTTGAATTTCATTGGACGACATCAAGTCCAACTGGCTATCAATTTTCTTTGGTGCAAGGAGGATTTACACAAGATCAACGCTTGAACCCAAGGTTTCAGCAGCTTATGCAGAATTTTTATTTTACTGAGGTTAGTGATGAGATCAGTGAATCTGATATTGTGATTTTACCTGAAGGGTCATTTATCAATTCAAATGCTATTAGGAGCCTAACACCTATTGATGGAAAAATGATTATTACTGGCGCCCTAGAGGTGAATTCAAATGGCAATGCTTTTAACTCTATCTTTGCCATAGGAGATGAAATTCAGTCTTATCAAAAAAGATTTTTGGTTCCCTTTGGGGAATTTATACCAGGAGAGCAAATATTTGAGAGCTCATTGAAAGCATTAAGATTGCCTATACCACGCATTACGCCAGGGGAAATACTTCAACAGCCCTTAATTTTTAAAGATATTTTAATAGGGCCTTCTATATGTTTTGAAGATAGCTTTAGTAAAACTTATGCAAACTTTATAAGTTCAAATATATTTATAAACTTAACAAATGATGCTTGGTTTGATGATTCTATAGGATTGGATCAGCATCTGGCTTTTTCTCAAATTAGATCACTTGAATATGGAAAGCCAATGTTACGCGTTGCTAATACTGGAATAACTGCTCATATAGATAGTAACGGAATGATTCTTAGTCGGTTAGCAATTAATGAACAAAATGTACTGAGGGGGCCACTAATCGTAGCTCAAGGGAATACGCCATATGGTATTTTTGGAGAACTTTTATTGGTTTTCTGCTTATTGATTGTAGTGATTGTTCAATCAGTAATTACAAAATTGAGAATTTTTTGATGTACATATATTATTTTGTTGATAGTTTTACTTTTTAAATATTTTTTTATAGCTACATCCTGTTTTGCAATTTCTATTATTTTTTCTTGAGTAGCATCAATTGGAAAGTCTAGCTTAGCTCTTACTTTTCCGTTAACTTGGATTGGTAATAGAAAGCTCTCATCTACCAATAAGGCGGCATCAAATGTAGGCCAACTTTCGAAAGCAAGCGACTTGTCATGCCCTAAAAAAGACCAAATTTCTTCTGCAAGATGCGGTGCAAGCGGGGCTAGCAGGCTAATAAAATTTTCTGCAGTTTTGTTAGAAATTTTGTCGAGTCTATTGAGGCTGTTTAGGCATTCCATTAATGATGAGATAACCGTATTAAATTTAAACTCTTCAATATCATTGGTTACCTTATTAATAGTTTTAGCCATGATTTTAGATTCTTTGTCAGATGGCTTCTGATGATTTATTTTTTTAGATAATGCGAGATTATCTTTATTTACAAGTAACGACCATACTCTATTTAGGAATCTAAAGGTACCTTCAACGCCATGCGTGTTCCATGGTTTCACTTGTTCTAGTGGCCCCATAAACATCTCATAGAGCCTAAATGCATCAGCGCCATAGTCTTTTATTATTTCATCTGGATTGATGACATTGCCATGGCTTTTGCTCATTTTTTGACTTTTAAGTTCTAAGAGAACACCTGGTTCATTTTTTAAGTAGTAATTACCATCACGTAGCACTACATTATCTTTATCGATCCTAATGGGGTTAACCTTTTCTTTGGTCTTTTTATCATACGTATCAATAACATTATTAGATGATATAAAACCAGATTTTCCTTCATAGGCATAATATTCTGCCTCGCCAAGAATCATCCCTTGATGTACAAGCTTCTGAAATGGTTCTTCGGTAGATGTGACGCCAATATCAAATAGAAATTTATGCCAAAATCTAGCATATAAAAGGTGAAGCACAGCATGTTCAGCACCACCAACATATAAGTCAACTGGCATCCAATATTTTTCTAGTTCGGGATCAACAATAAAGCTCGAGTTCCCTGGGTCAATAAATCGAAGATAGTACCAGCAAGAGCCTGCCCACTGCGGCATAGTATTTGTTTCTCGGCGAAGACCCTTGCTCTCTTCCCCAAAAGCAATCCATTTCTTTGCTTTTGATAGAGGCCCTTCAGGAGATCCGCTCGGTTTAAAGTCAGAGAGCTCAGGAAGCGTTACTGGAAGGTCTTCATCGTTTACTGCCATAGCATGACCATCTTGATAATAGATTGGAAAGGGTTCGCCCCAATATCTTTGTCTTGAGAATAGCCAATCTCTTAGTTTGTAGTTAATTGTTTTAGAGCCAGCATTATTTTCTTCAAGCCAGCTAATGATTATTTTTTTAGCCTCTGGTATCGATAAGCCATCTAAAAATCCACTATTAATGGATGCTCCTTCTCCAATATAAGCTTCTCCATCAAAGCTATCTGGCGGTGCTATGGTACGGATGATATCCAGTTGATAGTGTTTAGCAAATTCCCAGTCTCTCTGATCTTCACCTGGGACGGCCATAATTGCCCCTGTTCCATAATGTGCTAGTACATAATCTGCAATCCAAATAGGTATTAATTCTTTGTTTACGGGGTTGATAGCAAAACTTCCAGTAAAAACGCCATTTTTCTCCTTAGTTTGTGACGATCTTTCTAAGTCTGACTTTTTTGAAGACTGTAATTGATAGTTTTTAACCGCATTCATTTGATCGGCAGTAGTTATTTGCTCGATTAGCCTATGCTCTGGCGCTAGAACTAAATAAGTAGCTCCAAAAATAGTATCAGGACGTGTGGTAAATATATTAATAAATACATCTTTATGTCGATCTATATTAAAAATAATTTCAGCACCAGTGCTTTTCCCAATCCAATTTTTTTGCATCTCTATGGTACTTTTAGGCCAGTCAAGTGTATCGAGTCCGTCAAGAAGCTTTTCTGAGTAGTCTGTAATTTTTAACATCCATTGGCGAAGCGGTCGTCTCTCACAAGGAAATCCACCAATTTCTGATTTACCATCAATTACTTCCTCGTTTGCTAATGTGGTTCCAAGCTCTTCACACCACCATACAGGCATCTCAGATTGATAGGCCAAGCTTTGATCAAACATCTTTTTGAATATCCACTGGGTCCACTTATAGTAATCTGGGGATGTTGTGTTTATTTCAAGACTCCAGTCATAAGAAAATCCAAGAGATTGCAACTGTGATTTAAATTTTTTAATGTTTTTCTCTGTTGTTAGCTTGGGATGAGCGCCTGTTTTTATCGCATATTGCTCTGCCGGTAATCCAAAAGCGTCCCAACCCATTGGGTGAAGAACATTAAATCCTTTCATTCTTTTATATCTAGCAATGATATCTGATGCCGTATAGCCTTCTGGATGACCAACATGTAAGCCATCTCCACTAGGATAGGGGAACATATCAAGCACATAATATTTTGGCTTGCTTGTGTCAGGCTTAGAAGGCGTCTTAAAGGTATTGTTGACTTCCCAGTATTGCTGCCATTTTTGTTCAATTTCTTTAAAGGGGTACATGATGAAAGCTTTTAGTTTTAGATGTTCAACTGTAAAATTAGACAAGTGATCAAGATTATTATTAAATCGTTTAACATTATAACTCTATTTTTTTTAGTCAGTTGTGGTTTTGTTCTGCAGTCAACCATAATTAACTCTGAATTCATAAATGAATATGGACTTAATGTTGAAATGACAAAACCAAACTCTTTGCTTAGCGCGGAAATTAATCGAACTATCGAGTATTTTTTATTAAGACGGTCAAATAGTGAAGATGCGATTAGGTTGCAAATATTAGAGGATGAGGTGTCCGAGACTATTTTTTCAATTTCAGCTCAAAATACACCTATCGAGTACGAAATTAGTTATCGTGTCAGTTATCAAATTTTTCTAGGTGAAAATGAAATCATTAAACCGCAAGAGGTGGTTAGAAGTAGAATTTATAGTTTTGAGCTAGATAATATTTTAGGAAAGCAGCGAGAATCAATGCAAATTCAGCGTGAGATTGCATCTGAAGTTACAAGCCAAATCTTTAGGCACTTCTAACGGTTATAGTTTTGTGGGATTTGGGGCATCCCCATACACCTCTTTAGGATCAAAGGTCTTTTCATCTTCACAAAAGGTTAGGGCAAACTCCGCTTTATCGTTTTGATCGATTTTTCGGTAAAAGCATGATTGATAGCCTACATGACAGCTGGCTCCTCCATCGACCTCCACGAGCATCCAGAGAGCATCTTGGTCATCATCAATTCTCATTTCGAGGACATGTTGTGTCAATCCACTCGTTGCGCCTTTGTGCCATATTTTTTGGCGACTTCGACTGAAATAATGAGCTTCTTGCGTAGCTAGCGTCAATTTAAGGCTTTCATCATTCATATAGCCGAGCATCAATACTTCCTTGCTATGGGCATCCATAGTAATTACTGGAATTAGCCCATCTTTATCAAATTTTGGAGCTAATTCATTGCTTTCTTCAACCTGCTCTACAGAGACTCTATCGGTAAATAATTTATCTTTCACAAGGGATATCCATTAAAATTGTATTTAAATATATTTTATCACTTAAATTGTTGAACCCATAAATTAGCATGCGCCTACATAATACACTGACTAATAAGAAGGAAGAGTTTATTCCCATTGTCCCTGAGCAAGTAAAGCTCTATGTGTGTGGCCCAACTGTTTATAATCATCCACATATTGGAAACGCTAGACCCCCAGTAGTATTTGATGTTTTAGTGCGATTATTAAGGGCCAAGTATAAAGTTACCTACGTAAGAAATGTAACGGATGTAGATGATAAGATTAACTTAGAGGCTTCAAAGCGAGGCATATCAATAAAAGAGCTGACCTCTTATTTCTTGAATATCTTTAGGCGGGATATGAACGCGATAGGTGTGCTGCCTCCAGATCTTGAGCCAAAGGTTACTGACCATATCCCAGAGATCATAAATTACATAGATAAATTGATATCAAAAGGCTATGCATATAGTAATAAAGGCCATGTTTATTTTGACATTGCTTCATTTGATGGTTACGGAAAGCTTTCCGGGAGAAAGCTTAACGAATTATTAGCTGGGGCACGAATAGATATTTCTGAACTTAAAAAAAATCCTGGTGATTTTGTTTTATGGAAGCCTTCTGAGCTCGATGGTATTGGCTGGGAGAGTCCTTGGGGATATGGAAGACCAGGCTGGCATATTGAGTGTTCTGTTATGTCACATGCGCATTTGGGAGAGAGAATTGATATTCATGGTGGTGGTTCAGATCTAATTTTTCCTCATCATGAAAATGAAATAGCTCAAAGCGAGTGTGCATTAGGTGTGACAAGGTTTTCAAATTATTGGCTACACAATGGGTTGATAAGGATTAATTCTGAAAAAATGAGCAAATCATTAGGAAATATGCTTTTGGTAGACGATTTACTAAGCGAGGCACCCGGAGAGTCCATACGAATGGCCTTACTCGGAACTCATTATCGTCAACCTTTAGAGTGGACGGATACCATTCTTCGTGAGGCTACTGATAAGCTGGATAAGCTTTATAATGCTACGATGAAAGGTGGCCTTCCTTATCAAGAGCATGAAATAAAAAATTCAATTTATGTGAAGCCAATACTTACAGCCCTCGAAGATGATCTCAATATACCGCAAGCCATTGCAGAACTTTTTAATTTAGTTAAGCAAATCAACTTATCAAAGGACGACACTTTGATTGCGGAGCTTGTTGGGGCATTAAAGTATGGCGCCTCATTTCTAGGCTTGCTTCAAAGCGATGCTAATGTTTGGTTTAAAAAAATAAATACATCAATTATTACTGAAAGTGAAATAATAGAGCTGATCGAAAAGAGAAACACCCTAAGAAGTTCAAAAAAATTCATAGAGGCAGATCATATAAGAGACGAGCTGCTAGAAAAAGGGATTGCCATAGAAGATACTTCAGATGGTACCATCTGGAAAGCTATAAATTGATTATTAACCCATGAGAAGAGTTCATTTTTTTATTAAGGGGTGCCTCATTTTTTTTATAAGGCTTTATCAGTACTGTATTAGTCCTATGTTTCCAGCAGCTTGCCGGTACCATCCAACTTGTTCTCAATATATGATTTTATCAATTAAAGAAAAGGGTATTATTGAAGGTACTATGTTGGGCTGTAAAAGGATATTGAGTTGCCATCCGTGGGGGAAAGATGCTTAGTGTAGAGGTTTTTGTTTGCCCGAAGACTGGTGAGAAGTTAAATTCAAAAAAATTGTCTGATTTGCCAGCTAAGCAGAGGGCTTCTTTCGAACATCAATGTGAGCAAAAGGGTTTGAATATAGAGTTAATTAATAGGTTACTTATAAATGAAATGCAGTCCTATGCTTATCCTATAGTTGAAAATGTCCCGTTCTTATTAGATCAATATGCCTTAAAGATTTCATAGAGTTATGAAAATCTCACTTAAGGATTTAAGAAAAGCTTTAAATAATAAAGATAAATTGTTATACACAATTTCAAGCAATGAAGAAATACTTACAAGAGATGCATGTACTCTTATAAAAGGTAGTCTAGAGAAAAATGGTTATACATTTGGCTCTAATTCAGAAATTCAAGCTGGGTTTAATTGGCAAGAATGGGAGGACTCTCTGGCTTCGCCATCTCTTTTTTCTCCAAAAGAATTTCATATATTAAATATTAAAAGCTTAAGAGCTAATTTAGATGGTCTCTTAAAGGTAATTGAACGATTAAGCGGAATAAATAATGATAGGCCCGCATTGATCATTACTGCACCATTTTTATTGCCTAAAGATTTAAGTAAAGCATGGGTAAAGTATTCCATTGATTATGGCTGCCTTGTTCAGTGTTGGCCGATACAGGGTCATGAGCTACCTAAATGGATTCATGGGCAAGCGAAAGAAAAAAATTTAGATTTAACCATAAGGGGCGCATCAATTGTAGCAACGTTATGTGAGAATAATCTTTTAGCAGCCGATCAAGCAATTAAAGCATTAAGCTTAGCTTTTGAAAAAAAAGAGATTCACGATGATGATATTTTAGATTGTTTAGATAATTTGTCACAGTTTGATGCTTATAAGCTAGTTGATGCGGTTCTTGAGAATAATCCCAAGAAGGCGTTTAGAATTTTTTATAACTTAAAAAGATTAGATGTACCAATTAGTCCTATTTATTATGCTTTTTACAGAGAAGTAAATTTATTATTAAGGATTAGGGAAGCAAAAGAAGGCAGCGCTCTAAGTATGTCTGAATTGCAGGGTTTTGGCGTTTGGAAGAAAAGACAGCCTGTTATTTATAAAGCTTATAATTATTTTAAGCCTGCTGATTTATATATGTCTGTTAAAACTATTGAGCGTATTGATCAAGCGTTAAAAGGAATTATCAATGAAAACCCTTGGGACAACCTTTCACTTTTAATAAATGCATTGCTTTTAAATTATTCTCTCTTGTCTGAAAGAAAAATGCATCATGCTTGAAGAGTTAATTGGCATATATGGAGGTAGCTTTGATCCGTTTCATAATGGTCATCTAAGGTTATTAGAGGGTGTACAAAAAAGGTTTCGATTTAAGAAAATTATAATAGTGCCTACTTATAATTCACCACATAAGGAAAATTCCTTATTCAGCAATCAAGAGAGAATATCAATAATTGAGAGTGCAGTTTGCTCATTTTCCTATTTTGAAATTGATGACATTGAAATAAGCAAAGGAAAGGTCTGCTATACCTATGATACCGTTACTGAGCTACATCAAAAATATAGTCATACTAAATTTTATTTTCTAATGGGTGTAGATGCGTGGTCATTAAGATTTTCATGGCATCGAATTAATGACCTAATGAAGATACTAAATTTTATTATTGTAGGTAGGCCCTCGCGCGAAAGAAGAATTGATGACTCAATTACAAGAGATCTTTATACTGCTAATAATATTACGTACCATGAGGGTGAAATGCTTGATATATCAGCAACGCAAATAAAAGGTCTCCTGCTAAAAGGTGAAGATATCTCAAGCTATGTAGCACCTGATACATGCGAATTAATTAATAACTTTTATCAAAATAAGTAAGCAAATGGATATAGATAGTTCAGATGTATTTAAAATGATTTTTAAGTCTTTAGATGATGGCAAAGGTCAGGAGATTATATGTTTAGAGGTTAGCAATCTTTCAAGCATGATTGAAGTTATGATTTTTGTTACTGGTCGTTCTCAAAGACATATATATTCGATGGCAGTCAAAGCCGGTGAAGAGTTAAAGCATAGCTTAACACTAAATACTTCGGTTGAAGGGGATAAGTTTAGTGATTGGATTTTGCTTGATGCCGGCGATGTGGTTGTTAATTTAATGACCGAAGAATCAAGAAAGTTTTATAGTATTGAGAAGCTTTGGCTGGAGACAGGAAAAAAAAATATTATCAATATTGATGAAATTTAATTTAGTTGTATTTAGTGGTAATGTTCCAGCTTGGGTGTCTGATGGATTTAATTATTACGCAAAACGTTTCCGCGTGCCATACTCGTTAGATTTAATGTATAAAGATTTTAATAGTCCAAATGAACTTAAAAATACTCGAAAAAAAATAGAGTATCTAGAAGAATGTAAAGGGAAGCAGCATTACACAATTGCTTTAGACTCCAAAGGGGTCGGCTATAATACAATTAATTTCACTTCTCAAGTTACAAAGATTGGAAGTATGCATTCAAATATTTCATTTTTTATTGGCGGGGTAGAGGGTCACACGCCTGATTTTATAGACGAGGCTCATGATTCATTATCTTTCTCGAAACTAACATTTGGTCATCATATAATGATTCCGTTAGCCGCTGAAATTCTATACAGAAGCTACTCATTGATTATTGGACATCCTTATCATAGAAGTAAAAGTAGATAATAGAGATTAGTATGTACCTATTTTTTAAAAAATTAACTTCAATGATAATTCTATTAATTGGAGTAATTATTATTTTTTGCGCTATCAGCTTCTCCATTATTAAGTACTTTGTTGTGGAGGATGATCGTTTTCAAGATGCTATTAGAAATACCTTGATGGAATATTATCCAGGACAAATTAATTTTGGTTCTATAGAATTAAATTGGTCTATTTATGGTCCGGTATTTATTGTGGATGAGCCTGAGTTTGATGTTCCGATAAAAGGTGTTCAGCTGTTAAACTTATCAAGCCTAATTATTATTCCTGATTATTTTGGTGTGATATCGGGGGATATATTAGCCATACAAGAAGTTAGAATCAATTCTGCTGACGGTGTTATCAGTATGGCTGATTGGACAGCCAATGAGGCTGCACAGATAAACTCAGTTAGTACTAACCAAGCATTAGTAGTTCCAAATAATTTAAATCTTATTATCAATAACCTTTCTTTGAGTATTCATGATTATGCAGATGATATTGAGTTAACAGAGACTAGCTTATATGTATCACTAAGTTCTGACGACTTAACCGTAAGTCTTTCTGGGGTGGCTTTAGGTATGGTTAACGCATTTAATATTGTGATTAATGCAAAGCCTAACAATTTATCCGATATGGAGCTATTTGCTGAACTTCGCAATGCAAATCTTTCTAATCTTTTGATTGGGCTCGACTACCCATTACCACAAGCTATACAGAATATTTATATAGACTCCTCTCTATGGGCAACTTTTAGTGCAGGGAGATTAGTAAATGGTAATGCTGAGATTATGGTCCCTAATGGAATTTATTTTGCTTCTCCTATTGAGCAATATGATGATATTAGTTACAGCGAGTTTGGCTTTAATGTTGAATTTGAGGTAACACCTGAAAATAACACTACATACGATATAAATAATTTGATAATTAATTCTGATCTTAGTCAATGGCCTACAGATGCTTATCTTACTTTTAGAAAGCCTAATCTAGAAAATTATTCATCTATGGAAATACAGGGAAATAGCCTAATTCTTAATGACTTGATAGTCCTTATGTCTCAAGTAGACCAAATGGATGAATTAATCATTAAAGCATTAGGCAGCAATAAGGTAGATGGGCTACTTAATAATGGTTTGGTTGAATTTCAGGGTTTTGAGTTAGGTCTTCTAAGGGCCGAATTGCAAGAAATAAGTATTGGCTTGCTTTCAAAAAATATACATGTGACAAATCTAGCAGGTGTAGTTGAGATAAAATCTAATAGTATTAATGTAGAACTTAGCTCTGCAGATGTATCTATATTTATAGAAGATCAGCAAAGTTTTTATTCTGAATTGACAGGCACTATTGATTGGATGAGGGAGGCTGATGTTGAAAGTCTTGTTATTGAAGAGCTAAACTTTCTTTCACCTTCTGAGCATTTAGAAGTTGACTTAAAATATGAACAAAGCGTTTCTGGAATAAATTCAATAGAGATTGAATTAGCTCTTAATAATTTCGTTCTCAATAAGCTGAATCCTTTAGTTAGCTCATACGAGCCTATCGTTTCATATATATCAAATATCAATGGTTTTATTAGCAATGCTAATTTCCTCTTATTGCTCTCTCAGACAGCTCAAGGTATAAGTATTGATCGATCATTAGCAGCCGCCCAAATTGATGATTTAGCATTTGATATAGAAATTCTAGGAGAATCATTTATTGGCAGAGATATTAGATTAGTAATGGATGATCGCGCGGCTACATTAGATGGTTTTGGTGGCATATTCTCTGATGTAGATACTTTTGAGATAAATTTTGAGAATACATTTGAGCAAACCCTTAACATGCATTTTGATAGTTTTGCAGCTGCGCCACAGGCTCATAAGGTATTTATTCGAATGGCTGAAATATTGCCAATGGTAAGAGATGAGGTGCCAAGCTATGCGCTTACTCAGGGAGAAGCTCATATAGAAACAGACCTTGATCTAAGTATGCGGGCAATAAATCTTAATGATTACAATATAACTACTACTTTAGATGATATAAGTCTGGTTATGAACAATAGCAATATTGAGCTAGATAATTTGAATGGTGTTATATATTTAAACTCACAAGGAATCCTGTCAAATAGTTTACTGGCGCAGCTTTATGGTAATGAGATTACGATAGATGCAATTAGTATCGATGAATTTCCTTTTGATACCGAGTGGAGGATGTCAGGAAATATGTTAACTAACCAAGTTATTGAGAGCATTGTCCCAGATTGGTCTCCATTTATAGAAGCAAATAGTTATGCAGAGCTAACCATTAAACGACCTAGCTTACTAAGGACTCTCGAAAATGATTCACCTATAATGGCTCTTGAAATGGTATCTAAGTTGATAGATTTAGGTGTAGATTTGCCTCAACCATTTTTTAAAGATAGGGAAAGTGAAGATCTATTATCTTTGAGAGGAGATTTTTTTACGAATAATGAGGTTTTTTTCTTTGGCAGTGTTAATAATGATATGGATTTTAGCTTAGAGTATCGCGAACTCAGGGATCGTAGTTTAGTGTTTGTAAGAGGTGTTTTATCATTTGGTGGAGTCCCATTGGTGGAGCCAATCAGCGAGGGCCTTATTGTTCTTGGTAAATTACCAACAATTGATTTTGGAGAATGGATTGACTTTGTAGACAATCAACCTAGCGGGTTACCACTTAATGCGATAACGTTAGATATTGCAAATGCTAGTATCTTTAATTACTCAATTGGAGATGTTTATCTTGATTGGCATAACCTCAATGATATGGCCGAAATCCAAATTACTGGAAACAATGTAGTAGGTAGTATATTCCTTGAAACAAGCAACCCAATTATTGGTTTAAGTGCTGATTTTCAATACATTAAATGGAATCATGATACTTTAAATATTTTCCAGGGCACTAATCAATCAGCGATTAACTTAGACTTAAGTGTTGATAATGCATATTGGATGGATCGCCATCTAGGGAATGTCTCCTTAGAAGCTTTGATTGAACCCCAGGTGATATCTATAAACTCTATTCAGCTTGTAGGTGATTCTTTTGAATTCAATGGCATAGCAACACAACTAAATGATTCTGAGGTAATCAATTCATTTATTGATTTTAATTTAACGTCTGCGGATGTAAGTGAAACAATGGAAGAGCTGGGCATTAATTTTGTTATTGAGGGGGACGCCTTAAATTTTGATGCCACGCTTGATTGGAATGATGAGTTAAGTGGTTGGCAAACTAGCTCATTGGCAGGCGAGCTTAATTTTAGTATTAGCGACGGCTCTATTCCTAATATTGATCCAGGGGCTGGCCGCATTACAGGGCTTATGAGCTTTGCGGCATTACCAAGAAGGCTAGCATTTGATTTTAGGGATGTTTTTTCTCCAGGGTTTGTTTATGACTCGATTGAGGCAAGCTACACGATTGCTCAGGGCATTGCTTATACAGATAATTTTAGTATTTCTGGTCCAATTGCAGATATATTTATTACGGGTGATATTGATGTTGCAAATCAGCAATATAGACAGCTTGCTTTAGTATCAGATAATGCTGGTGATGTACTTCCTTCAATAGGGTTTTTAGCAGGCCCAGGAGTTGGGGCAGCGCTTTTAGTCTTCTCCCAGATTTTTAAGCAACCCATTCAAAGCATTAGTAGAGCTGCTTACTGTATAACGGGAACATGGGATGAGCCATTAATTAATTTACTGGGTAATGATTTACAAAATTCTGCTTGTGCTGATCTATAATTAAGTAATGAATGAACAGTATTTAACTCAAAATGTTTTTGATCAGCTATTAGCACCATACGAGATAACAGAGAATAGATTATGTGATTATCTTGGACAGCTGACACCAGCCAGAAATGGCTTTTCCGATATTTATTTTCAGCATCTGACAACCGAGTCCTGGTCCCTTGAAGACAGCTTAGTAAAGAACGCAAGCTTTAATGAAGATCAAGGTGTTGGATTTAGAGTCACTGAGGGAGAAAGAACCGGATTTTCTTATACTAATGAATTTACAGACAGTGCTATGCGAGCATGTATTGCCTCATCCAAAAGTATAAATAATAAATTTCAGACGAATGCAATTAATCGTATCCAAAAAAATTTAAAAATGGATCGTTATATACCTGAAAATATTATGAATTTGATGGAAGATCAATCAAAGGTAGAGCTTCTAGCAGATATTGATGGAATTGTAAGATCCTTGGATTCAAGAGTCATTCAAGTGCAAGCTAGCCTCCATTTAAATCATGAATATGTTTTTTTCTGTAACTCATCTGGAGTATTTCGAGGGGATATCAGGCCTTTAGTTAGACTTAATTTAAATGTTATTTTGGAAGAAAGCAATAAACGTGAGCAAGGATATGTAGGCGTTGGTGGACGATATACCATTAAGCAATTTAAGGAAAAAATTGCGGAGCCTGAATATCTAGCGAGAGAAGCCATTAGAATTGCTAATATTAATTTACAGGCTATTGAGGCACCATCAGGTGAGCAAACGGTTGTATTGGGGCCGGGCTGGCCAGGCATATTGCTGCATGAGGCAATTGGTCATGGGCTAGAAGGTGACTTTATTAGAAAACAAACATCAGCGTTTTCCGGGCTCCTGGATACCAAAGTTGCTTCTGAATTGGTTACAGTTATTGATGATGGCGCCTTAGCCGGTGAACGAGGATCATTAAATATTGATGATGAAGGTTTTCAAGGTTTACAGACAGTATTAATTGAGAATGGAAGACTTGTGAATTTTATGCAAGATCAGCTTAATGCTGGCCTGATGGGTGCTGAACAAACAGGCAATGCTAGGAGAGAGAGTTATGCATATCCACCGATGCCCAGGATGACTAATACATATATGATGGGTGGGGAAAGTGATCCTAAAGAGATAATTGCGACCGTTAATGAAGGAATTTATGCACCTGGTTTTTCTGGAGGCCAGGTTGATATTACGTCTGGAAAATTTGTGTTTTCAGCTAGTGAGGCCTACCTAATACAAGGAGGAAAAATAGGACCCCCAATTAGAGGTGCGATGCTTATCGGTGATGGTCCTGATGTTCTTAAGCAAGTCTCAATGGTTGGGAATGACTTTGAGTTAGCTCCAGGTATAGGAATTTGTGGTAAAGACGGACAGTCTGTACCCGTTGGTGTAGGGCAACCAACGGTGAAAATTGATATGCTAACTGTTGGTGGAACAGGCTTAGCCTGATAATAGCGTGACGACTGCTGTTTTATCCTCAATGGTAGGATTAAGTATGGTGATGTGTCCTAATTTTCTTTGAGCACGCTCCCCTTTATTATAGCTATGGATAAAAATGTTTGCTTTGCTAGCTAGTACATTAGTATCTGGGTATCGGCCAAGTATGTTATACATACAGGTGTTATTTATAGTCGAGAGGGGAGGTAACGTTAAATCAAAAAGACAGCGTATATGAGACTCAAATTGACTACAATTGGTGCCCTCAATACTCCAATGGCCTGAATTATGAACTCTCGGTGCAATTTCATTTATTATTAATTGTCCTTGCATGTAAAAAAACTCAATGGTCATCACACCAATATAGTTAAGTGAGGACATAAGTTTTTCAGCAATAGATTCAGCTTGAGCTTGGAGTGGATGAGTATCAGAATGAATTTCTGAGTATTTCAGTATACCTAAATCATGAGTATTTTTTACAAGAGGATAAAATAAAAACTTACCAGATTTATCTCTTGCTGTAATAATTGAACATTCATATTCGAATGGAATTGTTTCCTCTAAGATGCAAGGCGAAAAATTAAAGTAATCAAATGCACTTTTCAATGTCTGGGTATCATTAATTTTAACTTGACCTCTGCCATCAAATCCTGATCGTCTTATTTTAAGATAATAATCTTGATTAATATTAGATAGTTTTTCGATATCTAAATTGTTAGAAATTTCATGATATTGTGTAGTTTGTAAGCCAATATTATTAAGGTAGTTCTTTTCGTAGAGACGGTCTTGAGAAATCTCTAGCGCTTTGAGACTGGGAAAGATAGAGACATCATTTATATTTTTTTTGATAAGGTGAGCATCAATATGTTCTAGCTCATAGGTCAAAACATCAGACTCAAGAGCTAATTTTTTTATTGAGCAAGGATCGTTAAGGTCACCAATTATATGTTGTGTAATTTGTGATGCAGATGATTGTGGGTCAGGATCAAGAACTATAGTAGACACATTTATTTTTTTCGCCGCAATAGCTAGCATTCTAGCGAGTTGACCTCCTCCAATAATACCTAACTTCATGATTACTTGGTTGGATCGTTATTCAGTGTGACTGTTTCTGTTTGCTCACGCCTAAAAGAACTTAATTGATTTTTTATTTCATTATCACTTAGAGACAGTATCGATGCAGCTAGAAGTGCAGCATTAATCGCGCCAGGTTTACCTATAGCTAGCGCACCCACAGGGATACCAGCAGGCATTTGTACGATAGAGTATAGAGAATCAATACCCTTTAATGCCTTAGATTCAACAGGAACACCTAATACAGGTATTGTGGTAAGAGATGCTGCCATACCAGGAAGATGAGCTGCCCCACCTGCCCCAGCTATAATTACTTTAATCCCTCTATCTTCAGCTGATTTAGCGTAGGCGTAAAGTGCTTCAGGCGTCCTATGGGCTGAAACTACCTTATACTCACAGCTAATGTTAAGTTTGTCTAATGTCTCTTTCGCATGGGATAATGTAACCCAATCTGACTTAGAGCCAACAATAATTCCAACTAACGGCTTCATTTTTATATTTTACAGCAGTTTTTAGAAATAAGTTAAAAATATGACCAATTTTAAATTAGCCGACACAGAGGAAAAACAAAGCGCATTAAGAAAAATCGTATCTATTGCTCAATCTATGGGAGCAGAGGCCTCTTCAGTTAGGGGTGTTTTTAGTAAGCAGATTACAGTGAATTCAAGAATGAGGAAGATTGATTATATTGAGAAAAGTAACGAAGTAAAAATAGCGGTCGACGTTTATAAAAATAATAAGAAAGGCTCTGTTTCGCTTACTTCAACGAGTAAAAAAAATATTAAGCGCTCGATTGAAAAGGCATTATCGCTCTGTAAGTTAACACAGGCAGACGAGTGCTTTGGTTTACCGGATGCAGATATGCATAGTAGAGCTAGCCCCCTACTAGAAATATACTTTCCTGAAACTCCTGATATAGAAACATTAAAAGAATCTGTTGAGGAGTGCGAAGATTCGGCACTATGCTTTTCACCTAAAATTTGTAATTCTGAGGGGGCATCTATTCTGTCTACGGAGCAAGAGCATGTGCTTGCAAATAGCTCTAACTTCTGTGGTTCATACCAATCAACATATCATAGTATCAGCTGTTGTGTTTTAGCAAAAAATGACTCAAACGATGCTCTTGAACGTGATTATTGGTACGATGCTTCTAGAGATTTCAGCACCCTTTTATCTAGTTCGCTTATAGGGGAAAAATCTGCTCAGCGAACTTTAGCTAGACTTGGAGCCAGAAAGATTAAGTCTCAGAAGTTACCAGTTTTGCTTCCAAGTTATTGTGCTAAGTCTATTGTCGGGTCACTTGTAAGTTCTTTATCGGGCACCAGCCAATACCAGAAGCGGAGCTTTTATCAAGATTGTGTTGGAAAACAAATTGCATCCGATAATATTTTTATCGATGAAAATCCTAGACAAGAAAAATTAATTGCAACCGCTCCATTTGATAGTGAGGGTGTAGAGACTAAAAATCAGCCATTAATCACAGGAGGTATTGTTGATCGATATTTACTATCTAGCTACTCAGCTAGAAGGTTAGGTCTTAAAACTACGGGAAATGCGGGCGGAGCAAGAAATTTAATGGTTCGAGCTAATTGCAGTGATATCAATGAGTTACTGATAGGGTTCCCTGAAATTTTTGTGGTAAATGAATTTTTAGGACAGGGAGTCAATGAAGTCACTGGGGATTTTTCAAGGGGTGTATCGGGTTTTATAATGAAAAAAGGTGAGATAGCCTACCCGGTAAATGAAATTACGATTGCAGGTAATCTGAAAGAAATTTTTCATAATATTGTTGCACTAGGCAATGACTTTGATTATCGTTCCTCGATTATTTCTGGCTCAATGATAATTGAAGGTTTAATTATCTCGGGTAGTTAGTTAAGAAAACAGTAGGTTTTTAAGTTGTGAATATTTTGCTTGAGTTTTTTTAATGATCTCATGTGGTAGCTCAGGACCCGGAGATTGTTTATTCCAGTCTAAAGTTTCTAGATAGTCGCGAACAAATTGCTTATCCATACTTACGGGAGACTCACCAGGTTGATATAAGCTTAAAGGCCAATAACGAGATGAATCTGGCGTAAAAATCTCATCTATGAGATACAGCTCTCCTTTGCTATCAGTACCAAATTCAAATTTAGTGTCAGCAAGTATGATTCCTTTTTTAAGTGCTAATTCATAAGCAAATTTGTAGAGCGAAAGTGAGACTGTTTGAATCCTAGATATGGAATCCTTACCAATTAAATTTTCTGCCGATTTAAAGTTAATGTTTTCGTCATGCTTACCGATTTTAGCTTTGGTACTTGGTGTGAAGATAGGTTCAGAAAGTTTATCGGCAAGTTTTAAATTTTTAGGCAGCTTTATTCCGGAGGTTTCCCCAAAGCTTAGGTAATCTCTCCATCCTGAGCCAATAATATAACCTCTTATGACTGACTCAACTGGCAATGGGTTAAGGCGTTTTACCAAAATAGATCGATTTTTTACTTGATTAAATTCAGCCTTATTTAATTTTTCTTTTATCTCATTCTGATTGATAAGATGATTTTTTATTATATGTGATGTTTTTTTGAACCAAAAGTTTGAGATTTCTGTAAGTATTACGCCCTTATCAGGGATTGAGGTAGGTAAGATTACATCAAAAGCAGAGAGCCTATCTGAAGCTACAATTAGTAAGCTATCTTTGTTAAACTCATAGATATCTCTTACTTTACCTTGATTCACAAGTTTTAAACTTTTAAGCTTTAAAGCTTGTTCTAACATAAGGTCTCCATGCTATTTATAAAGCAATTTCTATCAAATCTTATTATAAAGGAGGCAAGAGCAAAAATATTAGGTCTCTCAAAAATAAATGATGTAATTGCTCTTTCGCTTAGGGATCCTTATAGGCTTATCTTTATTAATCAGCTATTTTATATTGTAGGTTTTATCTTTAAGTCTTCGGGAAGAGTTGATCAACGTGACATTCTTGCGGTTGAAAAGATTATGAAGTTATTGGAGGGCCTTGCTTTTGCAAGCAATCATTACATAAGTCAGTTTAACCAAGGGAAGGAATATTTTATTGAGAGGGGCGTTATCTCTATGCACTTCCATAAGGATATCGTAGATGAAAAGCAAATTATTCAGGCTTTATATCTTGTATTGAAGCATATAATTAAATGTTCTCCTCACGCACAAACACAACGATTGAATGTGTTGCGTGCTATTTTTGTTAATCAGTCCTATTATCATCATGTTTTTATTCATCGCGTTAATAACATTGAACGTATAATGGAAAAAGAAAATGCAATATACATATTAGGTCTCAGAGATGACTTTGATAAGGATCTTTTAAGCAAGCAGTATAAAAAGCTTTGTAGTAGGTATCATCCAGATAAGCAAGGCGTAGCTGATGATAGAGAATTCAAGATTATATCGAAGGCTTATAATTTATTAAAAAATGACTAGATTTTTAGTGATATTTTTCTTAAGGCTTCACCCCCAAGAGTCATTAATGATTTTACTCTTTTAGGTAAACTAAAATTAGTTTTATTGAAGGCATCTTGCATATGAGCGGTTTCGTCTTCAAGCATTGTTGATAATATAGCTCGACTTCTAATATCCTTTTCTGGGAGCCTTTCTAGGTGATCGTTTAGATGCTTTGCAACTTGATGTTCTGTTTCGGCTGTAAAGCTGTAGCTAACTTCATCACCAAATTTTCCAACTATAAAACCAATTGTTAAGCAACCTATAAACCAAACAGGCGCTAGTACGCTCGGCTTTGATTCTAATTCCTGAAGACGTTCTTCGCACCAGTGAAGATGAGCTAGCTCTTCATCAGCACAACGCTTCATATGTGACCTGGTATCCTCTCTGTTAGCAGCTAGGTATTGTCCTAGATATAAAGCTTGAGCAGCTACTTCACCAGAATGGTTGACCCGCATTAGGTTGGCTGCAAGCAACCTCTCGTTTGAAGCCAACTCCTCATCCGTATGCTCATCTAGTTTCTCCGTATCTAAGGGCATAGTTGAGCTATAAGTACGTTGCAGAGTAGCAATTATTTCGTCAAATTTACTGTATTCACGCATTATCTTACTAATTGTGCCAAATTATATTAAAAATTACCTGACTTTAAGGCAAATATACTTGCACAAGTAGCTAACTCAGCGTAGTATTTTCGCCTTATACAAGGATATTCTTAAAGTTTTGAAAACAGTATCAGTAAAAAATTCAGATGTAAAACGTGACTGGTTTTTAGTCGATGCAACAGATAAGACGCTTGGACGTTTATCTACAGAAATAGCTCGACGATTAACTGGAAAGCATAAGCCAAGTTATACCCCTCATGTGGATACTGGCGATTATATCGTTGTGATCAATGCCGATAAGATTACCGTTACAGGTAATAAGCTTGAGGATAAGATGTATTATCGTCACACTGGCTATATTGGAAACTTAAAATCTGAAAATTTAAAAACTAAACTTTCAAGAGATCCTGAAAGTGTTTTGTATGATGCCATTAAGGGAATGCTTCCAAAAACTAAGCTTGGAGGAGAAATGATAAAGAAACTTAAAGTGGTATCTGGCCAATCACACAACCATGCGGCACAACAACCTGTTAATCTGGAGCTATAAATGACAGAAGCAAATACATTTTATGCTACAGGAAGAAGGAAGAGTTCATCTTCAAGAGTTTTTATGAAGCCAGGCTCGGGAAAGATTACAGTGAATGGTAAAGACCTCGATGTTTTTTTTGGTAGAAAGACATCTAGAATGATCGTAAGGGAACCTTTCGTTGCACTAGAAAAATCTGATACTTTTGACGTATATGCTACCGTTAAAGGTGGTGGTAGTAGCGGACAGGCTGGGGCAATTAGGCATGGTATATCCAGAGCACTATTAAAGTCTGACGAATTATTGAGATCTCAGCTACGAAGAAAAGGCTTTTTGACTAGGGATGCGCGTGAGGTAGAGAGAAAGAAAGTTGGGCTAAGAAAGGCCAGAAAAGCTACCCAATACTCTAAGAGATAAAGAATTACGTCCCACTAATTGTTTCTATTGTCTTACCATTAGAAACTAGCAATAAGTCACAGCCTCTGTTTGCAAATATTCCAACAGTTACAACTCCAGGCAATTGATTAATTATATTTTCGATCAATTTAGGATCATCTATTTTAAGGTTATAGATATCTAATATTAGATTACCGTTATCAGTTATGAAGTTTTCTCTTAAGATTGGTTGGCCACCTAAGGTAATTATTTTCTTTGCAACTAAGGATGTAGCCATCGGTATAACTTCAATGGGTAGGGGAAATTTACCTAAAGTATTTACTAGTTTGCTATCGTCAATTATGCATATAAATTGTTTACTCATTTCGGCAAGTATTTTTTCTCTCGTTAATGCACCACCCCCTCCTTTTATTAAATGACCAAATTTTGTTGCTTCATCAGCGCCATCAATATATAAATCTATAGACATAAACTCATTAGGTTCAGATACATGGATATCTTTTTTAAAAAGAAGAGCAGTTGTAGCTTCAGAACTAGAAACAACACCTTCTAAATTAAGTAAGGAGAAATCCAATAGATCAATAAGAATATTTACAGTAGAGCCTGTTCCAATACCTAGAACAATGTCTTTATTAATGTATTTAATTGATTCTAAGGCAACTTGATTTTTTTTCTCTTCTATAGTCATATAATTTATTAAAAAAAAGCCCGCAAAATACGGGCTAATTTTATATTAAGTTATTAATTTTATTACTTTTTCTTAGTAGCTTTCTTTTTAGCT
>Ga0114996_10000722_pt1 | contig 45885 bp, 53 predicted proteins | sample ArcticOcean_MG_C_4_FD_87039 | JGI IMG/M metagenome (GOLD analysis project Ga0114996, IMG submission 87039) | Marine microbial communities from western Arctic Ocean - ArcticOcean_MG_CB4_134 | ecosystem: Environmental > Aquatic > Marine > Oceanic | place: Arctic Ocean: Canada Basin | collected... | reverse complement strand
TGTATACTTCACATATAGGGTGATGGTGAATGGAAATTGAATTCGCAAATAGGCCGCTAGCCCGCCGATACCAAAGTGAATCGCTAGCACAGAGGGCTTGGAGCGAAAAGGTCGCCCGACGGTATATCATGCGGGTCAATCTCATCCAGAATGCCCGTGAATTCGACGACCTATTCACGTTCCCAGAACTCCACATTCACCCGTTGACAGGCGGACGAGAAGGTGGGTGGGCCATGACGCTACAGGGGCGTTGGAGGCTGATAATCGAGCGGCAAGAGGACGACTCCATTCTGGTTAAGGAGGTTACGAACCATTATGACGACTAAGCAACACATAGATACAAACGCAATTATCCCCCCGGGTGAATACCTGGAGGAGACTCTTGAAGCCAGAGAGATGACTCAAAAGGCTCTGGCTGATGCCATGGGTCGCCCTGCGCAGATGGTGAGTGAACTGATTAGAGGCAAGAAGGAACTCACCGCTGACACTGCTTTGGATCTGGAGCGAGTCCTAGGGATTCCCGCATACATCTGGATGTCTTTTGAGAGTACCTATCGGCTGGCCCTGGCCAAGGCGAAGAGAGTGGTTTCAAGCCCAACGTTGGTAATCACCCCCGCTAGCCCCCTGTTTATTCGTGACGGCGCGCGCTCGGGTGGATATACCACTACACCCAAACCTCAAACCTGGCAAGTGGTAGCAGCCAAATCATCTCGTCGCAAGGGCAAATAAAAAGATACCTCTTAGGCTGCCGCCTGAAAGGTATCCAGTGGCGAAGACTAGGGGCGGTGGTGAGGAGCTAACGGCTAGCAAGTATCTCCATCATCGGAGCTTGCGCATCTCTTAACGAGCATCCCCCGCGCGCCACGCCTTAAACCAACCCGAACGCCTGCGACACCAGTACGTAGGAACGGATTCGGTCCGCCAGCGAATAGGTGATGGACACGACTCCCACGTCCGTGGTCTCGTATCGCTCTGCCGCCTCCAGTATCCCAGCCTTCACCTGCTCGGGGTTGCCGTCTATACACCCGTCCACGTACGACTGTACGTGCGCTCTAACGGCCTCCGGCAACGGTATTGCAGCGGCCTCTTCAGGGGGTAAAACCCCATCACCGATCTCCTGGCCCTGGATACCCAACACTCGCCGAGCGCGATTGAAATTCCTGCTAGCTGCCACCCGCTCGGCCTCTTCCGTGGTGGGCGCACAGATTGCCTGCACGGTCACATTCAAGCGCGGCTTCTCACACAGATCAGATGGCTGAAACTCCTTTCGATACAAAGCGGCCACAGTGGGTCCATGCCCGCTCGTCGTACCAAAGAAGTCGGCGAACGCAAACGGCAGACCCAGTTGCGCCGCCAATCGAGCCGAATAGTCGGAAGAACCCAGCAACCAGATTTCCGGTGCGGTTTCAGGTTTCAGGCCGGGGGACACTTTCAGCGAGACAAACGGATGCTCCGCTTGAAGTCCGTTGTTCAGGTATCCCATCACATCCACCACCTGCTGGGGGAACGTCTCAACTTCTACCTGCCGCTTGGGGTAAGCCAGTGCATGCATCGTGAGCTGGTCACTGCCGGGCGCCCGGCCGATGCCCAGGTCCACCCTACCAGGGTAGAACGAGTCCAGCATCCTGAACTGCTCTGCGACCTTCATCGCCGAGTAGTGGGTCAGCATCACTCCGCCGCTGCCCACACGAATTCGCGAGGTGTTTGCGAGGATCTGGCCAACCAGTATCTCGGGGCTTGTACCAGCGTACGTCCCTGTGCTGTGGTGCTCCGCCACCCAGTATCGAGCGTAGCCCAGCGCCTCTGTGGCCTTTGCTAACTCCACGGTATCCCGCAACGCGTTAGCGCCCGATTCCCCGTGGCGCATGGGTGATTGATCGACGACGCTAAGGGTCAATTCAGATACCAGAACACACCTCGCTCAAACGATTTGACTTGCCTACTGACCGATGGCCCCATACTTCACAGGAAGCCAAGGGCCAGCACAATTGCTGGCCCTTTTTCTTGCCTAATACCTGTTGAGGGATTTTACCTCTTTATGCCAGCCAACTCACCCGTTATACCTTTTGCTGCCCATAGACCCCAGGGCATAGTGAAGAACTTGAACCCCTTGTCCACGTAGAAGTTGGGATCCTGGCCGGGCGGGATGAAATACATGCCCGGAACCACTCCGTGCCGCTTGCAGGCGGCTGCAACCTTGTCCAATCCCTTTTGGTATTCCTCGTTGGCGTAATCAAGTGGCGTATTAAGTTCGATGGAGAAGTCCGATGGCCCAACGAGGAGTACGTCCAAGCCAGGTACGCTGAGTATCTCGTCGATATTGTCTAGCGCTTTCTGGGTCTCGATCATGGGGATGATCAAAACCTCTTCATTCACCATATCCAGATAGCCGCGATAGTCTTTGGTATCGCCCCACTCACCGCGGACACCCGAGTTGCTGCGATCGCCCATTGGGGAGTATTTGCAGCTCCTCACCAGGTATTCGGCCTCTTCTTTAGTGTTGACCATAGGAACGATGATGCCTCTGGCACCGGCGTCCAAGGCAAAGCAGATTAGGTCTGCACGAATCGCGCTGACGCGGACAATTGGAGCCGCTGTTGTCCCGCGCATCGCTTGAATGGCGGGGATCAACTGCTTGGGCTCCACAGGCGCGTGTTGGGTATCAAAAAGCAGGAAATCAAACCCAGCATTTGCCAACATCACGGTATCGGCGGTAGCGGTCGTAGGTGTTCCTACAACAGTCTTTCCAGACTTCACAAGATCTTTAACAGTGTTCATTCAATAATCCTCCAGCAGGCATGATATACCAGGGGTCAATGAAAGGGCTTACGGTTGGGGCATCTCGTAGAACTCTATATAAGTCTCTTCTTGGAGGTCGTGGAGCTCTTTGTACAACTCTCCAACCCCCTCGGGTTCGCTCACAGCTTCCGCATAGGGAGATCCAAGGGTCTCTTCAGTCCAGTCCATGTAAACAGTGTTGCTTGGACCTGGCACCGTGTAGCCGCTCCAATAAACCCTGGTGGGTGAACGACCAATCTTCTCGTATGCTTTCGCCAGTTGTGCAATGACCTTAGCTGCTTTATGAGTGGTGCCCGGTTTGACCTTGAATACTCGTCTGACAACGTACATATCGCTCTTCCTTCAAATCTAAGTTTCGAGGAGTTTAACCTTCCTGAACGCGCTACATTATATGTCAGGTCTTACCTAGCTGCTAAAGTTGTTTTCCGTCAGCCTATAGCGATTTGGGCCAAACGGTCGCATGGGGGCAGAATGGACAACTCACCTGAGGGCTAATGGCCCTACCCCCGTTTTCCTTCAATACCCATACTCCAGCCTAAGTTCGGAGTGCCCAAGTCTAATGAACGAGGTGGAGACGTGCTGACACGAGAGGACAACGAGTTACTGGCAAAGTTGAAAAGTGCTCCAACATCGGCGAGGCCTACATAGATGCCAGCGAGAGAGTCTGCGTTAAGACCTACTCCTGTCATTGACTCGATTAGGCTACAATGGCGGCACGTTAAATCCAGTAGTTCGGTCACCTACCAGTGGAGGCAGTGGATATGGCGAACCTTTACACGACATCGCGAGAGAGCAAGACCGTCGAGATCGAAGAGTTCTCTCGGGAGGGGTTTCCGTTTCGGATGATAATCACTTTGAAAAAATTGGGAGTGGTTACCATGCTCGATTATCTGCTCACACCTGAAGAGGCAGAGAACATGGCAAAAGCCTTGAATCCATTGAAGAAATAACCCCGCCAATGACCCTATCGCCAGCTAGGAGACCTACCCGTGATCTGGAGCCAGATAACCATTCCCGGAAAACCCCGGATATTGATGATCGATGGTACGCGCAATACCCAAGGTTGGGAAAACGAATTTGCCGCCCGCATTTTCACAGTACTCAAACGGAAGGGCTTGGATCTGGTAGGTAATGCTCCCCTCCGGCCTTCACAACCGAAAGACCTGGTTGCTGTGTTGGACGGTCAGGATTATTTCAATTGCTTGTTTCTCCTTTGCCATGGAGAGGCTGCAGACGTACCAGAGGATACGAACCTAGCTGCATACTGGCCATCGCTATCAAACTACGGCAGTTTGACTCCTAAGCTGCTTGCCATCTGCTCATGGGAGACGCCTGACCTTGAGACCGGTGAATCGATTCTCGATGCACGAGACAGCTTCGCACAAATTGCATTAGTGCCTGGCTCAGCGTTGTCTCAACGAGCGGCAGGACTATTTTATCTCAAGTTTTTTACAGAGTTGGACCTTCATGCAGACGATTCAATTATGGGTAAGATGGTGTGGTTCTCTCATGCCAAGGCCAAAGAGATATTAAGGCGCAGGAGCCTAACGGGTGAAATAAAGGTGCGTTGCTAGCAGAGAAGCTATTTCACAAACAACAGGGCATCGGTTCAATCCCGACCAGCCGCCCATTCTCCTCTTTTCTAGTAACTCTCCTGCCGTGCCGTAACGCGCGCTAGAACTGCCACCACAGGGTCAATGCAGACCACCCTTGCCTCTTCCATCCTCTTTGCTTGCGGTATCGCTGCCGCCAGTAGTCTTGCCAACATGGTTTCCCTCCTTGATTCGTGCCACTCCGGGCTGTTCTCTCTGCTGAAATGACGCGGGCACCGCTCCGCCGGTTCCCTGCCGTGACATCCCATCGCCCGCCAGATACACTGAGCGCGCCCTGAAGAAACAAAATGGCCTCTGACTCGAATCGTTGGAGGTCATCGTTATGTCAGCTACCCTGTACTACGCATAGAGGAACAATCAACGTGAGACAATCGCTTTACCTCGTCCTGGCCGTGGGAATCGGCATGGGCTTCGCGTTTCAAGTATCCATGGTCTCCGCAATGGGTCGACTGCGTGGCCCGATGGAAGCGACATGGGCGTCGCTGCTGGCCACGGTGGCCGGAGTAGCCGCCGTCATGCTCATACGCACATTGAACAACAACGACCTCGCACTCCCGTCGCCCTTCGATAAAGCTCCCGCGTTGATACTGACCCTGGTGCTTGCCACTGTCAGCCTCGTCCTGGTGGTTCGAGGCATAGACAGCTACTTCGCGCTGACGGGATTCCTGGCCATCCCCATACTCGTTGGCGCCGGGTTCCTGGGGCCTCGCATCGGCGTGGGCCTTTTCCTCAGCGCAATCATCACCGGGCAGCTTACCGGCGGCATCGCCCTAGACCACTTCGGTGCGTTCGCCGGACAGGTACGCAAAATAGACGCACTTCGCGGAGCCGGAGTGCTCATGCTTCTGGGCGGAGTAACGTTGATACGCGGGTTCAAATAGCCCTAAACACGACAAGGAGCGGATATGGACATCAGTTTGATGGTAGAAGGTCAGAACGGACTGACCTGGGACAAATGGAGCAACATCCTGGCGAAGTCAGAGGCAGCAGGCCTGGCAGGTGTGTTCCGCTCAGACCACTTCTTCATTGGTGAGCAGCAGGAGTCCCTTGAGCCATACCTTTCCTTCATCATGGCGTCTCTTCAGACGAATCGCATCCGTTTCGGCCCGCTGGTCACGCCGGTCACCTTCCGTCCGCCCGCAAACGTGGGTCGAATGGCGGCGCAGATCGATCAGCTCAGCAACGGTCGTTTCGTGCTGGGCCTCGGCGGCGGGTGGAACGAAGAGGAGCACAAGGCTTACGGCATCAACTTCCCACCTGTAGGCGAACGCCTGAATCGACTCGAGGAAGCGATCCACGTGATGATAGGTCTTTGGGGGGCAGGACCAGCTTCCTACAATGGCCGTTACTACACCCTGGAAGAAGCCGACTGCTTGCCCAAGCCGCCCGAAGGTCGCCCAACGTTGCTCATAGGCGGCGGTGGCGAGAAGCGGACGCTGCGACTGGTAGCTCAGTACGCCAACGAGTGGAACGGCATCAGCATGCCGCCGGAAGCGTACGCCCACAAGGTGGAGGTGCTGGCAGAGCATTGCGAAGCCGTCGGCAGGGATCCGTCAACCATCAAGCGCTCATTGATGACCTTCGGCATTCTGGGGCCACACATGGATGGTTCAGCCGACCTCCTGCGAGGGTTCCTGAAGAAAGAAGCCTCCGCCACGCCAGCCGAACTCTTGGACGCAGGTCGGGAGCGGGGCATGATCGTCGGCAGTACGGATGAGGTCATTGACCGGCTGGGTGCGTTGGCGGAGTTAGGGCTGGGCGAGGTCATGTTCCAACACCTGGACTTTGCCGACGATGACTTCATTGAGTATCTCGGCTCAGAGCTTGTACCCAGGGCGGCTAAGCTCTAGGACCCGGAGTTGTTGGAGACCAGAGCTGCTCGAAGGGACTCGCTGAACTGCTCACGTTGCCAGCCACGCACCTCGGCTGAGAACTGCTCGTCCGTCAGGGTACCCGGTTCTCTGGCGAGGCGCTCCAGGCTTCGCATCGGCCACACCATCGATGGATCGAAACCCATCGTCTTTGCCTCGTTGGTGCGCCAGACTTTCAAGTTCGCCAGTCGCTTCACCTGCGCGTTGGACGGCCTGACTCGCGGCGGGAACTGGGGGACCGGTCGTTGTAACGGGGGGCCATCGATGCCCTTTCTGACCGCCGACTGAATCCCTTTGCCAAACCGGCGAGCTGTGCCCTCGCTGAGCCCCAGAACCTTCTCAAGCGGTGCGCCTGGTGTCACAGCAATCGCGGCCATTACCGGAGCAGAGAGGATATAGGCCGGGGGTCTGTCTAACCGTCGTGCCTGTAAATCCCTGAAATCGTACAACGCGCTCAGCACTGCCAGGGCGGTTCCGTCCATGCCCCGGCTCTCCTTCATACCAAACACCGCAGCAACCGGGTCCGGCGGGGTGTAGCGAATTTCGGCCTGACGCTCGCACTCCTCAGCCGACCATGCAGATCGCCCAAGTTCCTGCAGCTTCTCCTCGATGGCGTCTTGAAGGGCAAATAAATACACAACATCACCCACGGCGTAACTCAAAGCATCCTCTTCCAGAGGCCGTTTGGACCAGTCTTGCCGTTGAATACGTTTGTCCTTGGGTATCTCGATTTCGAGGACATCCTCCAGCAGCCCGGCGAGGCCCAGACGTTCCAGGCCCAACACTCGCGCCGCCAGGTGGGTGTCGAAGAGGTTCTTGAACACCATGCCGTAGTCGCGATTCATCCCTCGCACATCGTAGTCGGCACCATGCAGGAGCTTTTGGATGTCCGGGTTGGCTAGAACAGGAGCCAGGGAGGAGAGGTCATGGATAGCCAACGGGTCTATGAGATAGGCCTGCTCCTCGGTGGCGATCTGCACCAGACACACCTTCTCCGGGTAGTGGTGCATGCTGTCGGCCTCGGTATCCACCGCAATACGAGACGCCTTCATTAACGTCTGGCAAATCTCCGCGAGCTGCCTCGCATCGGTCACCAGGATGTATGAAGCGGGTTCAGGTGTAATCATGCAACCGCCTCCGTGCGTTCTACTTTAGGCGGTTTAGCCATATATATCACAATCCCTGCCAGTATCCACGTGATGATCACCATAGTAAACGGTATGTTGTACGAGCCCAACCAATCTCGAAGCGCCCCAATGATCATGGGCCCGGAGGCAGACCCAAGAGTGATGAAGGGGAACATCACGCCCCGGATGGCACCGATGTGTGCCCTGCCGAAGTAGGTTACCACCAACAACGCCTGGAGTTGGAAGAATACCGCCAGCGTCAGACCCTGGTAAACCGCCCATGCGAACAACATGAAGTTGTTCTGCACCGTTAGGATGAAAACGATGCCTAACGCAGCCAGAGCCGCCTGAACCACCATGAGCGATTTTATGTCATGCCTTGCTGAGAGGTAACCCCAAACAAGCCGTGCGGCAATGGAGAACAGCCCGAACACCGCCAGGGCGGTTGTTGCCAGCCCGCGACTAAACTCAATGTCTTCAAAATAGGGCACCCAGTGAGCCTGGTACCCCGGCAAACCGATGACGGCCAGTACCAGTCCCAGGGACAATAACCAGAAACTCTTGCTATGCAACGCTTCCTTTCTGGTGAAGCTGCGCTCATTAGTAATAGCCCTGTCCCTCGCAGAGGAACCCCGCTCGGAGTCGCCGGGCCTATCTCCATCCGGTAAAAGGCCCATGGATTCAGGCGAGGTGCGTACCAGTAGGGAGAGCGGCAACATTACCCCAATCGTCCCTATACCCATCCAGAGCCAGGCGTCCCTCCACCCTGCAGCGCTGATGAGGAACGCTAATACCGGAGGGAAGATCATCACACCCGTGGGTGCGCCGATAGACATCCAGGTGATGGCTGAGGCGCGCTTCCGAACGAACCACTTCAGTACCACGCCTTCCAGAATCGGGTTACTGGTCAGTGCCAGCCCAATCGCGCCAAGCCCTCCATACGCCAAATAGTACTCAAGGGGAGTATCCGCCCATTTAACTAATATGAAGGACACCCCGAATATGATGGATCCAATGGGTAGTGCGACCCGTGGGGCCCAGGGATGGTCTCCGATAGGCCCAACGAGAGGGCTCAACATCCCGCCACCTATTGTGCGCACAGCAAGAGCACCAAAGATCAATGTTCGGCTCCAGCCCAAGTCGTCATGCATGGGTGCCAAGAAAAGGCTGGTGGCAAAGACCGCGCTGCCGACGTTGAAGGAGCCTTTGACGCAGGCCACGATGACCATGATCCAGCCGTAGAAGAAGCGAGGCGATGTGTCAGATATGGGAGTTGTCGACAACCCGTGCTCCTTGCGATGCTGGCGTTAGCATACCCTACAGCGCACGGTCACGCAGCCTGGGGCGCGCCACCTGACGGCGCAAGCTCGGGTTTACGTGGGTTCCCTATGGTGAACATCGCAACGACCGATGATAGTAGCGCAAGAATGGCCCCAATGAACATCACCCACCGGAAGCTCTCCACGAACGCCTCATCGATAGCGCGTTCAAGGGAACGGGCCAACGTGGGGTCTATGCCCGCAGGCACTTCGGCGCCAGCCAGGTTCTCGCGTTGTTCTTCAAGGGCAAGCACGACCGATGGCGGCACATCGATGGCATCGAGCTTGTTGTCGAGCGTGGTGTTAAAGATCGCTAGCAGCGCAACGTCAAAGACCGCCAGGGCCAGCAGCGATGCCGTGAGGGAAATAGCATTGTTCACGCCAGATGCCAACCCGGCGGACTCCTGGTCTACAGAACCCATGACCACCGTGACCAGCGGGGCCACACTGATGGCCATACCCAGGCCAAGCACCAGTATGGCGGGGAAGAACGTTGTCCAGTAGCTCCCGCCAATACCCGGCACCATAAACAGCAGGAACCCCACTGAAGATATGGCCGGGCCAACCACCAATGCCAGCTTGGGACCAAACTTCATGATGAGCCCACCGGCCCAGCGCGACAGCACGGCGATGATGATGATGAAAGGCAGCCACGCGGCTCCGGCCTCTGTGGCCGAGTACCCCTGCACCTGAATCATGTTGAATGGCAGGAAGAACAGTGAACCGCCCAAGGCTCCGTACAACAGGAACGTCAGGATGTTTGCGCCGCTGAAGCTCCGGGACTTGAACACCTTGAGGTCCATCATGGAGTTGGCGATGCGAGACTCCAGCCACACGAACCCCACCAACGCCGCGACTCCCACAACCAGCGAGGCAACGACTCCGGGGTGGCTGAACCCCAGGTTCCCGGATTCCACCAAGCCGAAGACCAACCCCGTCAGACCCAGCGTACTCAACAATGCGCCAAGCCAGTCGATGGGGCCCTGCGCCGATTCGTTCTTGCTCTCATCGATCTTCCAGAACAGTATCATCAACACGATTATTGCTATGGGGATGTTGATGAAAAACACCCATCGCCAGGATAAATTCGTTACGAGCCATCCGCCAAGCACGGGGCCGATGGCTGCAGTGATGGCTGTAAACCCGGGCCAAGTACCGATAGCGCAACCACGATCATCGTCGGAGAAGGACGCGCTGATGATTGCCAGGCTGGCCGGTACCATCATGGCTCCGCCCACCCCTTGCAACGCCCTGGCGATGATGAGCTGCCCCGCGGTGGGTGCGAGTCCGCCCCAGATGGACGCGAGTGTAAACAAGCCGATGCCGATACCGAACACCCGTTTACGGCCGATTCGGTCCCCCATAGCGCCGCCCACCAGGAGCAACGCCGCGAGAAAGAGGGCATAGGCCTCTACCACCCACTGCATCTGCGTGACGCTTGCGCCAAGGTCCTTTTGCATCACGGGAAGGGCCACGGACACAGCCGTCCCATCGATAAAGGCAAGGCTGGAGCCGAGGATGGTCGCGGCCAGCACCCATCGCCCTGTAGACGGCGTGCATCCCTTGGCAAACTCCCCTGATTCAAGAACCCCCACATCGCATGGGCGGACTGGAGTAGGTGGTCATCAATACCTGCCTTTTAAGTCTGAGGGCACTCTATAGGCGCGGTGTATCCTTGTCCAGAGCCTTGACACGGCAATCACTCAAGGCTACGTTTCCTCCAGCCACCAAGGGCTATACCAAGCAAGGACGACAAGCATGCAAGTAGGCGTAAACATCCTGAACTTCGGCCCCGGCGTCACCCCGGCATCGTTGTCGAAGTGGGCCACAACCTCTGAGGAGTTGGGCTACCACTCCATCATGACCTCTGATCACATCGCCATCACACCCGGCGTTGCACAGAACTACCCGGAACCCTTCTATGATCCGTTCACCACACTGTCATGGCTGGCCGGGCAGACAAAGCGCATCAAGCTCGGAACCACCGTCATCGTTCTGCCGTATCGGAGCCCCATGCAGGTGGCACGACTCGGAGCGAACCTCGACCAGCTCAGCGGCGGCCGTTTCATCTTCGGCGTGGGCGTAGGCGCTATCCAGAGCGAGTTCGATACACTTGGCATCCCCTTCAACAAGCGCGGTGCCATGACCAACGATTACCTGGCCGCCATCAAGACCCTCTGGACAAGTGACATGGCGGCATATGAAGGGACTTTTGTGTCATTCGCCGATGTTGCTGGCATGAAGCCAACGCAGTCGCCACACCCTCCCATCTGGATTGGTGGGCGAAGCGATGCAGCTATCAAGCGAGCCATCAAGTTCGGCGACGCATGGCACCCCAACCGCTTCACGCTGGAGTGGCTGAAGTCTGAGGGGATACCCAAAGTAGAGGAACTTGCGAAGGCCGAGGGGTTGCCTGTCCCTGCGCTTTGCCCACGCATTCGCATGAACATCCAGGACTCGATAATCACCGGCGATGACCGGCTGCCCGGCCAGGGAACCATCGAGCAGATGCGCGACGACCTCAAGGAGCTTGAGGCGATGGGTGCTGAACACGTCCTGCTCGATTGGTATTCCGGCGACCTTGAAGCCACCAAGGACCATGAGTCCGGTCTAGGTATCCTGAAGACCCTGGCGGAAGAGGTCATAGACCTGCAGGACGAGACACTGCGATAACTATCGTGAACAAACAAACGGAGGCTGAATCATGCCCAAGGTAGACCTGAACCGCGTAGGCATCTATTACGAAGAGACGGGTGAGGGCTTTCCCCTAGTGTTCGCCCACGAGCTTGCGGGGAACACCGAGAGTTGGAGGGCCCAGGTAAGCTACTTCTCACGGCGTTATCGCGTCATCACCTACAACGCCCGGGGCTACCCGCCCTCGGACGTGCCCGACAAGTTGGACGATTATTCCCAGGAACAGGTGGTGGAAGACCTCTATCTGCTCTTGCAGCACCTTGGCATCAAACAGGCTCACATCGCCGGGCTGTCCATGGGCGGCAACATGACCCTCTTCTTCGGGCTGCGACACCCGGAGATGGCCAAGTCGCTCATCATCGCAGGGGCGGGCACCGGCAGCACTGACTCCGCGATGTTCAAGCAGCAGTCGGAGGCGTACGCCGCACAACTGGAAGCTGACGGCACAGCTGGACTAGCGAACTACCTCACGGGGCCCACTCGCGCCCGGTTCAAGCAGAAAGATCCCACTGGGTGGGCGGAGTTCGCCCGGTTGTTCTCGGATCACTCGGCCCAGGGGAAAGCACTCACGCTTCGAGGCTACCAGGCGCGTCGACCCTCTGTGATGTCCCTGGAAGCCGAGCTTCAAGCCATGCAAGTCCCCACGCTCATCATCCTTGGCGACGAGGACGACCCATGCCTTGAACCGGCGTTGTTCATGAAGCGGAACATCCCTCGATCAGGGTTGGTAGTCGTGCCGCAGACCGGCCATGCAGTGAACCTGGAGGAGCCTGAGGTGTTCAATCGTAGCATCTCCGACTTCCTAACAGCGGTAGACGCAGGCAAGTGGGAAACCCGCTCGCCGGGCTCTGGCGTGGGGTTCGGGGTGAAGTCGTAGTACAGCTACTTCGATAGCAGGAACACAGCAATCATCGCAAAGACGACGCCTACCCCTGTGGTGGGCGTTATCTGTTCCTTCAGGATGCCAACACTCAGCGCAATGGTCACCACCGGGTACATGGCTGTCATTGGCACAACGATAGATGCCTTGCCTCCATGGCTCAAGGCAAATACGAAGGCGATGATACCCGCCATGAGGGACACGCCTGCGAAAAAGGCTGCAGGTGTCCCGCCTGCGTCCCAGTCCGGCTTGAACCGCATGAACGCCAGGACAATGAATGCGACCGCCGCCGCTCCCATGCCCTGCATGACTGCTGCGCTCTTGGGCGTGAGGTTGTCACTGCCAAGTTTGGCAAAGAATCCCCATAGCCCCCAGAGGCCAAGTGCCCCCAACGTTAGTACGAACCAGGATGCCATATCTGCTCCCGCCTAATCTGCCATTCTGAGAAGCGTATCGACGAAGAATCCGAGGCCTACAGTTGGGCCATCATCCCCGGTCATATCTGCGACGCTTGAGACCAGAACCCGATGAATGATAGGGACACTTCCTACACCTGTAAATCTTCTTTTGCGTCAAACCACGTAGACAAGGTAAGCCACCACCACCATCAATCTACGGGAGCAAGCGTGAACGACCAGCAGCCACCGTCTTCTCAGAGAGCACCATCGCTCAACCTGCCAATCGGCGCCATCCTCCGTCTGGTAATGTGGAGCCTTGTAGCGGGGCTGGTGCTCGTGCTCCTGCTGTCCCTGTTCAGGCCGGATTCCCTCAACGGCGTGTTCAACTTCTTCCGCCCTAAGGAAACGCTCTTTGTCAACCCGGAGGATAGGTTCCATCAGCCACCGTTGGAGCTGGAGATCGTGACCGTCATCCCTCGCGATGGTATCTCAGCGATTCTGAACCCGGGCCAAATCTCCGCTGAGCAGGCCGACGATTGGTTAGCTCCTTCATCGCAGGTGCTTGGCGTATCCATTAACGGAGAGCATCGAGCATACTCGCTGGCGTTGCTCAGTCGACATGAGATCGCAAACGATGTGCTAGGAGGGCAGCCCATAGCCGTAACCTGGTGACCACTCTGCTTTACCGGCATCGTGTATGCCAGAGAGTTGGGAGACCAGGAGCTTACCTTCGGCGTGTCCGGCAAGCTCATCATGAACGCCCTGGTCATGTACGACCACCAGACGGAGACGCTGTGGAGCCAGTTCCTCTCGCTTGGTGTCGATGGCCCGCTGACAGGGACTCGACTCGATTTGGTGGCAGCGTTACAGACCGATTGGGGCACCTGGCGCGATCTTCATCCCGACACGACAGCGTTGTTCACCGGCTCAACCCCCAACAGGGACAACTACGCTAGTTACTACAACCGGGGCAGCGCCGGCATCCTGGGCGAGTTCAATAGTGACAAGCGGTTAGGGCGCAAGGAGCTTGTGCTGGGCGTGGCGGAGAACGGCGATACTAAGGCGTTCCCCCTTGTTCCGCTGCAAATCGATGGCGTGGTCAACGACGTGGTCGGCGGGTTATCCATCGTGGTAATCGGCGACCCTTCGGGCAAGACCGCCGCGGCATTCGAGCGCACCGTAAACGGACGAGGGCTTACATTCACGACCAAAGTCACCAGCGATGGTGGCCAGGAGTTAGTTGATAATCAAACGGGTACAACGTGGGAACCACTCACGGGCATCGGCATATCTGGAGAGCTAGCAGGAACAGTGCTCAAGCGACTTCCAACCACCTACAGCTTCTGGTTTGCCTGGACTGATTTCTACCCTGATACAGGTCTGTATACAGGCTAGGCCCATGGTGTATGGATAGAACCTTTTTGTTTGGCATACAAAAGGAGCGGCCTCAAATGAGGCCGCTCCTTTTACTTACTGTGTAACCCCGCTAGCAAAAGCGCCTAGGCGCCCCAGGCTTTCCGGGCTGTCTCTACTACCAACTCCAACTTCCGAAGCTGGTCGTCCCAAGTCAGTGGGTTGCCCTGAACCGTGGATGCAAAGCCGCACTGGGGGCTCAGCGTGAGGTCGTCCATATCCACGAACTTAGCCGCCTCTTCTATCCGTCGGAGTAGCAGGTCCTGCGACTCCAACTCACCGGCTTTGGTAGTGACCAGACCAAGAACCACCGTTTTGCCCCTTGGCATGAACCGCAGGGGCTCAAAGCCTCCCGCACGGTCGCTGTCGTACTCCAGCAGGAAGGCGTCTACCTCAAGCTGGCTGAACAACTGCTCCGCGATACGGTCGTAGCCGCCGGATGTGTGCCAGCCGCCACCAGCGCCGTTGCCGCGACAGAGGTGCATGGCCAATGTCACGTTGCTACGATCGAAGCCCCGCAGACATGCGTTGTCGGCGTCGATGTCATCTTGCAACGCCTGATCCGGGTCAACGCCCAGCGCCCGCCACTGCTCCCGCCTATCGTCAGGAAGGTAGTCAGGGTAGTGGGGGTTGTCGATCTGCACGTAGGGGACGCCCTCGCCGATGAGGGCAATGACCTCGTCCTTGATGATCATCGCGGCATCGTGGAGTACGGCTGCTCGAGAGTCGTACACCTTGTCCGTCACTCCGGGCTTATAGCCGCGCGTCACCACGTAGGAAGCTGCGGGCATGGTCACCTTGTACGCGCCTTGGGCGTGCTCCTTGATAAAGGGCGACTCGCCACCCGTCAGTCGCTTGATCTGCTTGAGCTTCTCGCCGATGACCCGGCCACCGCCGCCACCGGGAGCGCCTGTTGGGTTGGTGGAGTTTGCCCCGGCAGCCGGCGTTGCGTCTACCCCGCCCTGAAATGGCATGGTGACAGCAGGTGCGCCGATCACGTAGCCCTCAACCGCTTCACCGAAATCGCTGGCCCAGCCACCACGGCGATACTCGCCATCGGTGTAGATATCGATGCCCGATTGCTTCTGCAGCTCGATTACTTTCAGAATCGCCTCGTCCTGTACCTTGCGGAGGCCATCTTCTGTGATCTTTCCCTCGACGAACGACTGCCGTGCCGCAAGCAGTTCCGGTGGTCGCAAGAAACTTCCTACCTGGTCTGCGCGATATTTCGTTGCCATCATTCCCTCGCATGTTAGTTTGATGAGCTGATTCGTAGGCAGTTATAGCACAAGAAGTTGGACTACAGGGTGTTTTGTGCGTAGAAAATTCAAAAAAGAATGGAGAGTATTCAACTCAGCCAATACTCTCCATTCTCTAATGCCATTAACGAGGGGGCCACGTCTTACAGGTTGTGCATCGCCTTGTAAGTGTCCATGCTCTCTGGCAATTCGGCAGCCATCAACTCGCCGTGGTAGTGCTTGCGAAGTGTCTGGCCCATGCCGTCCGGCAGGTCTGCCAGCTTCATGTAGTACCACGCTGCAAGCTCCCGCTCCACGAACCGCCATCCATCGGCCTCACGTCGATACACGTCCGTGTACCGGAAGGCCGCCAGCCACCCGGCGCCGTCAAGCCCCATCTCCGCATGACCGGTCAACCAACCGTGGGCATTGTCTGGCCCGTCAAATGTGATGACGTGGGCATGAGGGTAGTGGAACGTAAGCCCGTACTGCATGAACCGGTTGGTGTAGTACTCCCGCAGGTCCGGCTTTCCATCGATGCGCATCGCCCCGTCTTTGTACCGGAGCACGCAATCCTCGGTGTACGTGTTTAGGAACGCCTCGAGGTCGCGGTCGTCAATGGCGCGACAGTACTCCGCCGCCAGGTCCTGGATGGCTATGCGGTCCTCGAGTTGCTGGAGTCGCTCTTCTATGGATGGCATGCTACTTGGCTCCCCATTCGCGCTCGGTGAACCTGATGGACTCATGCAGCGTGATTGCCTTTTCTTTCCACTCATAGAACATGGCATTCACCGGGGCACGCTCAGGAGTGCGCATCTCAGCAACCGCTGTGTCCAGATCCTCTGTGGTGGTCTCGTAATCCGTTATGTAAACATTCTGCCCGTCAAGGTCGCCTACATAGCGATGGCATGAATAAAAGTGGGGCACCTCTGCCATGAGCTTGGGGATGTACCAACCCTCGTACCACTCATTGAACTCTTTCTCGTACTCGGGTTTGATGATTAGGCGTACCTGGTAGATCATTTTAGCCACGTATTCGCTCCGTTTTGTAGTTTGTGCAGGCCTAGCGTACAAGGGGCGATGTGGGGCGTCAACGAGGGGGATCAGAGCACAAAAAAGGGCCCTCCCGTTATGGGAGGGCCCTTTTCCCCAAGTCCTGATACTAGTGCCTGGCTGTTGCTGTTTCCTTCTGGGTCAAACCCCATGCGTCAATAGGCACTGAGGAACCCCGCTCAGTAGCAAGCTCCGCAGCGTGCTCCCGATGCTCTAGGGCGTATTCCACCATTGCCTCACGCAACTCCAATCCTAGACTATCGACAAGCCTCACCCTGAAGTTGAAGTAGGCGCAGACATTGGCGATATCAACGATATCCCGCTCCGCCCAACCTACATCCCGCATCTTCTGAACATCCTCCTCCGTGCACAGAGCCGGAGTCAGAGAGATCTTCTCAGTCCATTCCAACATCGTGTATTCGGCCTCTGTCAGGTCGGCCTTCCGCCAATCGTTCTGGATATTCTCTGCAATCAAGTCGTCTGCACCTTCTCTACGCAGGGCCCCTGCGTGTGCAACGGCTCAGTACTTGCAGTTGTTGACCTGTGAGGTCACAGTAGCCACCATCTCCCGCTGTTGGGTCGTGACACCGGATGGGCCACGCATGATGTGCTGCATGAACTCTTTTGCGTGCATCATCGAATACGGATTTAAGCTGGAAAGCCCGGGAGGCCCTCCACCAGCCCTATCAGAGTTGGTCACCTCACGCACCTTGGCAAAAGCCTCTTCGTACTCTCCGCCAAGTTCCTTGGCCTCTTCGTCTGTGAGCGTCTTGATCCAAGCCATCCTCTCCCCCTTTCAGTTATCCATTCCAGGACTCACTTTACTGGCTTCTGTGCGATAACATGAGCCAGTAAAGTGGCCGCAGAGTAGCGCCGGTATTGGGGCTTGTCAATCTCCACGCTCAGCCGCAATAGATACCAATCTTGGTACTTACCATGTGCGTGATACTATAGCTCCCTAATCTCTTGGAAAGGCTACATTCATGCAAGAACCCGGATTCGAAGACGTCCTGGCATCCGCAGAGGTTGCTCACAACACCCTGGCGCAAGCGGTAGGTAGCGATTGGACTGCCCTGGCAGGAGAGCTGGAGTGGGACTGCCGCTACACGCTGGACCACATATCCAACGCCTTGATGTTCTATGCGGGTAGCTTGGCTACCAACGCCACAGAGAGGATTCGGAACATCCGCAACCCCGGCGATGGGCTGTCGATTGCCGACTTGTTGTCCTCCCTCAAGATTTCGGCTGCCATCCTTGCGCGTGTCATCGAGGCACACCCAGCTTCAGCGCGAGCGTTCCATCCTGCCGGCATGGCAGACCCCAGCGGGTTCGCGGCAATGGGGTGCGATGAAATCCTGATTCACACAGCCGATATAGCAGCCGGACTCGGGGTTGTTTTCCAACCTACATCCGATCTATCCGCCCGGGTTGTTGGCCGCCTCTTCCCGTGGGCACCGACAGACATCGATCAGTGGCAGACACTCCTGTGGGCAAACGGGCGCACGTGGTTGCCGTATTTGGGTGTCCTTGAGGATAACTGGCAGTGGCACTGCAAGCCCCTGAGCGATTGGGACGGCACTGTCACCAAGCGATAGTGAGAATGTCGTCGCCGGCTCCGGCTGCGGAGTTGGTGGTCACGTCCGTGCAGACGCTGCAGAGGGCCAATTCCGCTCCTGTTGATATTTCCCACCGTATCATCAGGAAGCTGCAACCCTGGGAAACATGGCACCAACAAAACTATTAATTACATTTTTCTTGAATTTTACTTCAATAATTTTACAATACCATCAAAGTTAATATTTGTTAGGAGGTATTTAATGCCAGTACTATCAAATTATTGGTTTGAAGACACCGATTTCAGAGGGGATACCACGTACGCTAGCATTAGCTATACGCCTGGTGGATGGACCTGGGTTAATTAGCCTAACATAGGATCGAGAGACAGCACCCTGACTTTGGAGAGGGAAGATCGGGAAGTGGTCGTCGATTTGCTGGAATACCTTAACTTCCCAGACATTCTAGCGGTCATCGACGATGTGCTGGGAACGGCGCAAACCGAACATCCCCCGTCAGAGTTGGCTGGATTCCGTGGAAACATGTGCCTTACTACACGGCAGGAACTGGGAGAGGTGATTACGCTCTCTTGGTAAGATTAGCCTTTGACTTCCACCTCAATACTCCGTGGTACTGCACCGATGCTGATGGAGATATAAGCTACTATATCCTTTTTTCTTTAGACCTCTCTGGGCAACTGAGAGCGAATGTCGATGGATGGAGTTACGACTACGATGGTGGTGGCCCATTCTGTACCGGATCAATCAATAGTGATTTAGATTCAGGTGTTCCGGCGGGTATGGCAACCGTTCAAGCTCAGTTAGACGTTCGATTAGACCTGTACGCCTCAGAAAGATTTGATCTCGTGTACTTATTGCCGGGTAGTGCAGAAACATCCGGTACTGGAAGCGTTAACGTCAATGAACATGTCTCCCTGGCGTTGCTCCCCAGATAGCAACCCACTGTATCATTTGCAATTGCGCCATCTAATTCAGCCCAAAAGCAGACGTAATGACAACCAAGGGCACATCAAAGGAACAGGTTCTAAGTGAAATCCAGGAAATGCTTAAGGCATCTCAATGTGAGGCGGAAGTACAGACAACAGATATTGATGGGATACTATTTGGAAAACTCGTACTGAACGATGTGGAATACCGGATCGTGACACACATCATTAGGAATGATGTACGGGTGGCAACAAGCAACTCGGGTGCCTTTGACAATGCTAAGGCGGATGAGTTGAACAGAACCGCCTCCAGTGCCCCAAATCTTGATTCTCGCGCCTCCAGATCAACCCTGACCCCACCCTCGCTAGAAGAAGGTCTTCGCGCAAAAGAAAGAGTTTTAGGGAAAATCTCGAACACGTTGGGGCAGAAACGACGGCCCCGCAAACAATCCTAGAGAGCGGCTGGTTAATCTAGTGGTTCGAGAGAACGTGATGGCCGGTACCGACTGCAGTCTCGATGGTTGTGTCCACGCCGATTCGGCCTGGAGCAAGTTCCGCTGTATGGTGGAAGGTGCACAGATAGTATCGAGGGCCCTCTGGAAGTAACTACCCCGTTCAGGATTAAAAAGAAAGAGGCCGGTACCCCAAAAGGTACCGGCCTCTTTGTTATGTCTGGTCGGGGAGCCGGGATTCGAACCCGGGACCTCTACGTCCCAAACGTAGCGCGCTACCAGGCTGCGCTACTCCCCGATGAATACAATGAAGTTTTCGTGGGCGTGCCCCCGGGGCGACTCGAACGCCCGCCACCGGCTCCGGAGGCCGGTGCTCTATCCGCTGAGCTACGGGGGCCAACCCATTAACTATAGCAGCAGCTTGAAGCCCCAACAAGACGGTCTGTCCGGCTAGTAGTCTGTTTGAAAGCCTTCTACCTTAGCCGTGGCATATGGGTCAAGGGCATTGCCCCTGTGGGTGCAGGTTTTGCCCTGCCTATGATACGCTGGAATAGCGGAGGATATTGAACATGAGTCTTGGAAGAGTCGTTGTTGCCATGAGTGGCGGAGTTGATTCATCCGTCGCAGCACTGTTGTTGTCGCGAGAGGGTTACGAAGTCATCGGCGTCACGCTTCGACTATGGTCGGACGAACGCCCGGATGCGGCCCCTCTCAGCCGTGGCTGCTGCAGCCTTGAGGACATCGATGATGCACGTCGCGTGTGTGAGACCATCGGCGCAAGGCACTACGTCATCAACGCCGAGCGCGAGTTTAAGGCAACGGTTGTCGATTACTTCCTCGCGGAGTATGAGCGAGGGCGAACTCCCCACCCCTGCATCGCATGCAACGACCTTATCAAGTTCGATTTCCTGCTAAACCGCGCGATGGCCATGGACGCCGACTACATCGCCACGGGTCACTACGCGCGTTCGGTATTCGATGATGAGGGCACCCCAACGCTTATGAAGGCGATAGACCCCTCCAAGGACCAGTCGTACGTACTCTTCGGCCTGGGCCAGGAACAGCTCCGGCGACTACTGTTGCCGGTAGGCTGGTACACCAAGGCGGATCTACGGGAGCTAGCGCGCGACGCAGGTCTCGACATCGCAGACAAGCCCGATAGCCAGGACATCTGCTTCATTCCTGACGGCGATTACCGGCAGTTCCTGCAGCTGCACCGCGAAGCATCACCCGGCGATGTGGTGGACATGGACGGCAACGTACTGGCGCAGCATCAGGGCATCGATCGATACACCGTCGGACAGCGCAAAGGCCTTGGCATCACAGATTCCGCACCGTTGTACGTCGTTCGCATCGAGCCTGACACTCGCCGAGTCGTCGTCGGGCCGGAGGACGCACTACTATCGCCCGGACTGATTGCCGATGGCATGAACTGGGTGTCCGGTATAGCTCCCCCCGAGCCTGTGGCAGTCAACATCAAAATTCGCTACAAAGCCACTGAAATGCCTGCTACGCTCGTCGTTCAGGGTAACGAGACCCGTGTGTGGTTCAAAGAGCCTCAGCGGGCCGTAACCCCAGGCCAGGCCGCAGTGTTCTATCGTGGAGAAGAATTGCTTGGCGGCGGTTACATCGTAGGGCCGCTGGACAGCGACGCAGCTATGGAAGCACCAACCGCTTCTGCCCAATCCTAACCTTCGCCAAGGAGCAATTGTGAACACACTAGCGTTTGTTGAGATGTCTATCGGGATGAACCGCACCGCCACCCTGGACACCGTGAAGAATCTAACCCCTGAAGAATTGGCCTACCACGCAGGGCCGGAAGCGAACCCCGTTGGTTTCCTCCTATGGCACATGTTCCGCACAGAAGACCGCTACATTCGCTTCTTGACAGGCCAGCAGGAGACCCTTGAGACCGATGGTTGGAATAACAAGTGGACGATGCCTGCAACCATCACTGGCGACAGAGCAGCGCTGACCACGGGGAACAGCTGGACGATTGAAGAGGTATACGCCTTTCAGATCCCGCCGTTGAACGAATTGTTGGCCTACGGCGAGGCCGTTCGCAAGCAATCCCTGGCAACTGTCAGGGGTCTTGATCCAGACAAACTTGATGGAATTCCCTACGCCGAGCGGCCGGACTGGACAAACTCCATGTACCTACGGTCTCTAATCACCCACGAGTTCGGCCACCAGCAGCAGATCGACTACATCGTAGGCCTTTGCCGCGTGGCGTCCGCAGGGTAGCGGTGCCAACCAAGCCTGATTGGTCAGCTGAGAGGGAACTCTGGAAGCAGGGTTACGTGCAGGTGGCCGGCGTTGACGAGGTCGGTCGAGGGCCACTTGCAGGCCCGGTAATGGCTGCCGCGGTGGTCTTTTCGCCCACATTCAAATCGCGTAACCTCCCCGGTCTCAACGACTCAAAAAAGCTCAGCCGGTTGGCCCGTGAGCGCCTCGCACCACGTATCCAGCATTACGCTGCGGGCGTGGGCATCGGCAGGGCAGAGCACCATGAGATCGACGCACTGGGTATCGTGGAAGCCACCAAGACGGCGATGACTCGGGCCATCCGACAGCTTGCAAACCAGGTGGACCACCTCCTTGTAGACGCCCTGACCCTCTCCTGCGATGGCCTGCCGTGTCGCGCCATCATCCACGGCGATGCGCTCTGTTCATCGATTGCCGCCGCGTCCATCGTCGCAAAGGTAGCCAGGGACCAGCTTATGCAAGAGATGGACGAAACCTACCCCGGCTACGGCTTCGCCCAGCACAAGGGCTACCCAACGGAGGCTCACATGGCGGCATTGGAACTGCTCGGCGTCACCCCCATCCACCGACGGAGCTTTGCTCCAGTGAGACGGGTGCTAGAGGGTAGTCATGCCCGATAACCGCAGACAACTCGGACAGCAGGGCGAGGACCTGGCGCGCGCCCACCTGGAAAAGGCTGGATACATCGTCCGCGACACCAACTATCGTTGCCCCTGGGGCGAAGTGGACATTGTGGTGGAGAAGAACGAAGAGGTCGTGTTCGTGGAAGTGCGTACGCGACGAAGCAAGCGGTTCGGCTCCCCCGAAGAATCAGTAACGGCGTTGAAGCGCAAACACCTGGTATCCACCGCCTACCACTACATCGAGGCCCATGACCTGCCTCTGCCGTGGCGCATAGACCTCATCGCCATAGACGTGGACGCTCAGGGCATCGTGGAGCGCATTGAGCAGCTTGAGAACATCGTCGAGGAAGACGGCTACTCGGACTGACCTCTTATCAGGCCAGATCCTTGCGCCTGAAGATGGCCCAGGACGCCGTGAGGGTTCCAACCAGCACCGCTGCATAAACAAACACGCCCGTCCAGTTCACGTTGCCTGCTGCTATGACCTGAAGCGAGTCGTAGTAGTGGAACAGCGATAGGTTCTTCACCCACCCCAACCCGGACACACCCGATCCGGCAATATTCGCGAAGAAGCTCAGCGCCGTGGCCAGTCCTGCTACAGCCAGGGATTTTCCCGGATCCAGGAACAGGCACGATGCCAGTGTGGAATACCCCGCAATCGCAAGGACCAGCAGCAGGCCAACACCGTGGATTGCCGCTAGGTTGAGGACGTCAATCTCACCATCGATGAACGCCGAGCCAACCAGGATGCTGAAGAATGAAAGGAGCATCGCCGCAATTACCAGGGTGGCAAACCCAGCAAACTTGCTCATAAGGAACGAGCTTCGCTCCAACGGTTGCGATAGCAGGGCATCCAGGGTGCCCCGCTCAGCTTCTTTTGATACAAGGCCACCGCAGTAAACCACCGCGTAAACACCCAGCAGCAGCGGCAACCAATTCAGGTACTCTGTGTTCACATATCCAGCCAGGGTGAATCCACCATCCCGGAAGATCATTGCCATGTCCTCAGGAGTACTGACGCCAATTGCAGCCTGAACAGCTTCAGGCATAGCGTTAACGTAATCTTCCATGGCCCCAGCTTCGTTGATGGTAGGGAATATCCAGATGACCAGAAACGCCCATATCACAAGAGCTGTCGTCCACGACAACGCTCCCACTCGACCCATCGTCAGCACATTGCGATACAGCGCCCAGCTCATTCGTCGCCTCCGCGGCCGGAGTAGAACTCCGTGAACGTATCTTCCAGACTGGCCTCAGGGAACACGATGTCTTCCACCGGCAGTGCAGCCAGATGTTGCAGCAACGCACCGAGGCCACCGGAGACTTTCAGCTCGATGTGGTGTCCCTCGCAGTGGACGATTTCAACACCTTCAAGTTGGAACTCCGATACGTCCACGTCCCGATTCAGCGTCACTTCCATATGACGTACCTGCTGCTTATGAAGGTCGTTCACATCCAACAACGCCACCAACTCGCCTTCGCGGATGATGCCTACGCGGTCACAAATTCTCTCCACCTCTGAGAGGACGTGGGATGAGAAGAACACAGTGACGCCGCGGGCTTTCTCCTCTGCGAGGATCTTGTAGAACTCCCGCTGAACCAATGGGTCAAGGCCGCCGGTAGGCTCGTCAAGGATGAGCAACTGGGGTTGATGTGATAGTGCTTGGATGATGGCTAGCTTCTGTTTGTTGCCGTGGGAGTAGGAACGTACGGGGCGATCAAGGTCAAAACTTAGACGCTCGGCCAGTTCTTCGGTACGAGACCCACCTTTGGCATGGTAGCTCTGCATCATTGCCAGGTGCGCTCTGCCGGAGAGGCTATCGAAGAAGGCTGGCTCGCCAGATACGACACCGCACACGCGACGCACGTCGACCGACTGCTTGGCAACATCCATTCCCATGATCATTGCGCTGCCACGGGTCGGTTGGAGCAGGTTCAGCAGGAGCCGAATCGTTGTCGTCTTGCTCGCACCGTTGGGGCCCAGAAACCCGAACACCTCACCCTGCCGAACCTGCAGATCCAAATTCTGTATTCCCCGGGCCTGGCCGTAGAGCTTGGTCAGACCCAGGGTTTCAATAGCGTTTTCCAATTAAGCCGCTTCCTTGTGCTCTCTGCGCTTTGGAGTTGGAATCGCCTCAACGTTGGTTTCAAGCAATCTTAGCATGTGGTCATTGTGGCGTGGAGCCTCCGGGAAAATCCGCTCCAGTGCATACAGTGCGCCCCAAAGGACTGCCAGTCCTGCTGCTCCAAAGAGGAGTCCGAACCCAAGCCCGGTCCCCAACATCTCCAGAATCCCCGTATACTCAATTCCCATGACTCACCTCCTCCTTTAGGCTGGACCTTCCGTTCTCAATTTCCTCACTTACATTGTACCTACGGTTTCCGTAACAGACCTCACCCTTGAGGGTAGTGCGAGGGTAGGTGACTCCCACCTACGACCTACCTTTACAGATGCCCCCGTCGTTGCTACGCTTTTGAGAGCGACCAGGCACCACCAACCAATACCTCGGAGGAACCCGTGACCGAAGCATCCTCAGCCGTCACCATGGACAAGATTGTATCGTTATGTAAACGTCGCGGGTTCGTCTTCCCCGGCAGTGAGATCTACGGAGGCCTGGCCAACGCCTGGGACTACGGCCCAATGGGCGTAGAACTGAAGCGCAACGTCAAAGAGGCATGGTGGCGAGAGGTCGTACGCACTCGCGACGATGTGGTTGGCTTGGATGCCGCCATCATGATGAACCCCAGCGTCTGGGAGGCCAGCGGTCACCTGGCGGGGTTCACTGACCCCCTGGTGGAGTGCAAGGAGTGCAAGCACCGCTTCCGCTCTGACCACGTTGAATCTGACAAGTGCCCCGATTGCGGCGGTCAGCTGGGCGAGTCACGCCAGTTCAACCTGATGCTCAAGACCTTCCTCGGCGCAGTGGAGGACACGGCCAGCACCGTCTTCATGCGACCGGAGACCGCTCAGGGCATGTTCGTGAACTTCCTCAACATCCTGACATCCACGCGAAAGAAGCTGCCCTTCGGCATCGCCCAGATTGGCAAGTCCTTCCGCAATGAGATTACGCCCGGAAACTTCATCTTCCGTACCCGCGAGTTTGAGCAGATGGAGATGGAGTTCTTTGTGAAGCCACCGGAACACCTGCAACCAGGGGAACGCACCGACGATGAATGGCATGAGTATTGGGTGAACACACGGTTCGAGTGGTACATCAGTCACGGAATCCGGCGCGAAAACCTGCGCCTGCGCCCTCACGAGTCTGCAGAGCTAGCCCACTACGCCAAAGCCACCACAGACATCGAGTACCTCTTTCCCTGGGGCTGGGGCGAGATGGAGGGCATTGCCAACCGAACGGACTTCGACCTGAAGAAGCACTCGGAGCACAGTGGCACCAAACTGACCTACTTCGATGAACAGTCCCCAGCAGAGGACAAACACATCACGCCCTACGTCATTGAACCAGCCGTAGGAGTAGACCGCTTGGCGTTGATGTTCCTTTTGGACGCCTATACCGAAGAGGAAGTGGGCGGAGATTCTGCGGGAGCAGGGAAGGGCGAGACCCGAGTTGTATTGAAGTTCCACCCCTCAATGGCACCTGTCCAGGTTGCGCTGTTGCCTTTGAGTCGCAACGAGAAACTGACACCTCTGGCGCGCGAGGTCTATGCAAGCCTCATCGCCACAGGACGCTGGAATGTGGAGTACGACGACGCCCAGAGCATTGGACGCCGGTACCGTCGCTTCGATGAGGTTGGCACGCCGTTCTGCGTCACCGTGGACTTCGATTCTCTGGACGACAACCAGGTCACCATCCGTGATCGGGACACCCTTGTCCAGGAACGCGTGGCTATTGCAGACCTGGCGCAGATTTTGGGGGAACGATTGGGGTAATATCATCGATTTGTGACGTCTCTTTTCTCTGATTCCCCACCAATCTCACCCAGTCTTATAAACAGGACATAAAACCCCTTGCCCTTTCGTTTTCTCCTGATACAATGCCCCTGCCGCAACCCGAATCGGATTCCAGGAGGAAAGCATATGAATGACAATTCTGCGTACCAAAATGACCAGATTGTCGCTTGCCTCAAGGCCCTTCGGGATACAGTGGACAAGCTCCAGGGGCTGCTTGGAGCACCGATGGAAGACACAATGGAACGCTTCTATCGTCGTCGTCGAGAGTTGTTGACCAGGCTCTATGCCTCCGGTGGCCTCGACCAAAAAGGTCTCTTTGCCCTTCTGGACGAGCACGAGACCCCTCACCAGTGGATTGGTCAACAAGTGAAGTCCGGGTTCTTAGAGAAGTTTCCCCGCGCAACAGGCAAAGACCTCTACGTCGTCACGCACAAGGCCGTTGAGGAGTTGAACCTTCAGGAAGAGGCTTCCGCCTTGGTGTCGGCCTCTGATGAGACCTTCACTACGGATTGGGACAGCCCTGAGGACAACGCCTATGACCGTCTCTAACGCCCACCACGGCGATGTCGTCCTGGTTCCCTTCCCACTGAACTCGCCGTCAGCCAACCAACGCCGCCCAGCGGTAGTGGTCAGCGGTGATTATTACAACAGCGGCACCGGGGAAGTGGTCATTGCACCAATCACTGGCCACGGACGCGCAGCACCACGCATAGGCGATTACGGCCTCATGGATTGGCAGGACGCCGGGCTTTTGGGGCCAAGCACCGTACGCGCTCGACTAGCCACACTGCGCTCGTCCCACTTGCTACGTCGACTCGGCGGCGTCTCTCGACGGGACATGGAAGGCCTAGCCCAGTGGCTCCGTCGCGTCATGGAGCTCTAGGAAGGTCATCGCCCTTCACCCCAGTTATTCTGCTACTTTCTACGACTTTCCCGCCTAGCTTCAAACGTACGTGTTTGGTATCCTACTACGACCACCGTCAGGGAATATGGGTCCAGGGCCATGCCCTGGGTAGGAACATGACACTGTGCGCATCCTCCACCTGGCAGACATCCACATAGGCGTAGAGAACTACGGGCGGCCCGCCACGGAGGCCGATCTTGAGGCTATGCCCGAGTACTTCGCTCCCGGCGTTGACCGCAAGCGCACGTACCTCGGTCTATCAACCCGCCTCCTCGACTTCCTTGTCGCCCTGGACGAGGTGGTGGAGTACGCCACACAGAACGATGTTGACCTCGTCCTCTTCGCCGGCGATGCCTACAAGAGCAGAGACCCCTCACAGACCCACCAGCGGGAGTTCGCACGACGTATTGCGACTCTGGTGAACCGCGACATCCCGGTTTTCCTCCTGACCGGCAACCATGACATCGCCCATTCCCTTGGTCGGGCGACCGCGTTGGAGATATTCCCAACCCTGGGGGTGAAGCAGGTTCACGTCGCAGAGCGCATGGAGACGTTCACCGTGGAGACTCGATCGGGGCCGTTGCAGATCGTTGCCCTGCCGTGGATTCGACGAGGCGCGTTACTGCAGCGTGACGAACATCGTGGCGCGACTATCGAGGAGTTAGCCCGGTACATAGAATCCGATCTGACTGAGCGTATCCTGGCCGAAGCCCAGACCCTTGACCCTACCATCCCCGCCATCCTGGCAGCCCATGTCACCGTGGCCGGTGCGGTCACCAGCTCGGAGCGCTCAATGATGCTTGGCAGGGACTACTCCCTACAGCGCAGCAGCGTGGGCCTTCCCTCCTTCGATTACGTGGCGTTGGGGCACATCCACAAGCACCAGCAGTTGGGCGACCATCCGCCCGTGGTCTATCCCGGCAGCCTCCAGCGTGTGGACTTCAGCGAGGAGGGCGACGATAAGGGTTTCTGCCTCGTTGAGATCGATTCGACTGCACCCGTAGGCGAGCGAACCAAGTGGTCGCACATCCCGATCAAGGCACGGACCTTCCTGACCATTGATGTTAAGGTGCCCGACGATGAGGAAGACCCAACGGCGTTGGTCGTACACGAGGTGAATCGCAAGTACGTGACCGACGCCGTGGTCCGTGTCCACATCACCATCTCGTCAACGTTGGCCAGTCGCATCAACGAGAAGCTCATCCGTGAAGCACTGTCAGAGGCCCACTCCATTGCGGCAGTGAGCAAAGAGGTCATCCACAACAGGATGCCTCGACTAGGCTCAGCGGCCCAAAGTATGTCACCCCAGCAGGCGCTGGAATGGTACCTGGACAGTCGCGGTGACCTCGATGAAAAGGCCATCCGGCAGGCGTTGACCTGGGGAACTGACCTAGTCACAGAAGAGATGGCAAGGGAGTAGATGGCGTGAGCCCCGGGGAGATATTCATTCTTGCTGTGCGGTGGATTCATACCATCGCAGGAGTGGCCTGGATAGGCGGGAGCCTGTTCTACCTCTTCGTCCTCAAGCCCGCTTCAAAGAAGAGTGGTAGCGATGCTGTTGGCAGCGAATCCATCGCCACAGAATTTCGAGCCGTCGTAGACACCACCGTCATGGTTCTCATCATCACCGGGGTTGTCCTGGCCTTTGACCGCCTAACATCGAAGTACACGGATGTTGCTTACGTGTCGGTCCTTGGTGTGAAGGTAGTGTTGAGTCTGTGGATGTTCTGGCTTGCCGGCGTGTTGCAGAAGCGGAGGCGCACACAATCAGCAGCACCCATAACAGGCGATGAGACCAAGCCGAACCGTGCGTTTTCCTCAGCCAACCTCATCGCAATCATCGGCATCATCGTGTTCCTGCTCTCAGACCTGCTCCAAGCGCTGTTTGAGGATGCCCTAAAAGGGGTGTAAAGTAGACCTGTTCCTGGACACAAAAGGAGAACACCACATGCGACACGACCTGATGGACATCCTAGCTTGCCCGATCTGCAAGAGTGAACTGACGTTGACGGTCGTCAAAGAAGATGACGATGAGATCATCACGGGAAGTCTGAACTGCGCCAAGTGCAAAGAGGATTACCCCATTGAGGACGCCATCCCCAATTTGCTACCTCCGTCGCTTAGGCAGGCAGGGTAAATTTTCTTATTGTCATTCTGAAGAGCGAAGCAACTGAAGAACCTCCCAGCAGGGCGGAAACGAGGCAGGCCTAGCCAAGCCGCCCCCAAATACGTACACCCTCAATGCCATCCACAGCTGTTAACAACTCCGCCACGGTCTGCCCACTGACAGAGTGTGCTACGTCCGGTGCTATATCGGCGAGGGGCACAAGCACAAAGGCACGCTCGGCCATGCGAGGGTGAGGTATGGTAAGCAATTCCGAAGCCATCACCACGTCGCCGTAGAGCAGAATGTCGATGTCTATCTCACGAGGGCCGTTTGGGAACGTCGGCGTCCGGCCAACCAACCCTTCAATGCCCTTGATTGTAGACAACAGGTCTTTAGGTTTCAGTTCGGTTTCAAAGCGGCAAACGCAGTTCAGGAATGACTCCTGGTCAGCAAACCCCACAGGGTCGGTCTCATACACCGGCGATACCTCTTGCACAGCATCCGCGTGTCCGTTCAGGAACTTCAGGGCCTGCCTCAGGTTGCCCTCACGGGATCCAACATTGCTGCCAAGTCCCAGATACACCGTGGTCATGACGCAGGGGGCGTCCAACCCCGGACGATGGCATCAGTCATACGCACAACCCGCACCATCGCCTTAACGTCATGGACACGGACGATGTCTGCCCCGTTGGCTATCGACATTGAAATAGCAGCCGCGGTTCCTTCCAGCCGGTCGTCCGGCGGCAGCCCGCCCAGCACCGTGCCGATGGTCGATTTCCTCGAAACTCCCATCAACACCGGGTGACCCAACACATCCTTGAACTCACGGAGTCGACGAAGCAACTCAAGGTTGTGCTGCACGGTCTTCCCGAACCCGATGCCCGGGTCAACGATGATCGCTTCCTCAACCACTCCTGCCCTTCGTGCTGCGTCTACGCTCTTCCGCATGCCGGCCAACACATCGGTCATGAGGTCTGTGTACTCCGTGCCTGCCTGGTTGTGCATCAGCACGATAGGCACACCCGTCTCAGCTGCCACGCGTGCCAGGTCGGGGTCGCGTTGAAGCCCCCACACGTCATTGATGAGCGATGCCCCGGAGGCGATTGCCTGTCGCGCGACGTCGGCCTTGTACGTGTCGATGCTTATGGGTACATCCAGCTCGTCACGCAATCCCTCGATGATGGGGATGACGCGACTCAGCTCCTCGTCAGCAGAAACCAGCTCGGCACCCTGCCCGTAAGCAGTCCCGGGCGGTCGCGACGATTCACCGCCAACATCGATTATATCCGATCCAGCAGCCTGGAACGCCAACGCCTGAGTAATCGCAGCGTCTACGTCCGTACTGAGGCCATCGCCGGAAAATGAGTCTGTGGTGGCGTTGACGATGCCCATCACGTAGGTGCGCGAGCCCCAATCGAAGCTCCGCCCGCCAATGGTTATTGCCGCTATGTTTTTACCGGTATCAACCATGCCTCATCCTCATCGTTCGTGCCTCAATGGTACCACCGTGGGCGTTCCTTGCTCCAAAGAAATCGGGCCCAAAAGCTCAGATGGCTTCCAGGCCCGATAATGGTCCAATGGGTTGGGGTACGAAAGTGCCTAGTCGTCGCCCCGGTTGCCGGTGGCGCGCTCCAATAGCCGCTCAACGGACTGCCCAAGCAACAGGCGGCCAAGGCGTTTGTGTCCCAGACCGTAGTAGTGCTTGTTCCACCACTTCTTCACATCGTTTGCGCTCTCCAGGTCCTTCAGCTCATCAGCTGCGGACTGAAGTTGTGCTTCCATCTCTTCCGGGTTCTTAGTCGTCATGTCCTTCTCCTAGTTAAATCGCTGTTAAATCCTATTATGTACCAATGTCTATCCACCAAACTATCGCTGGCAATGTTGCCAGCGATATATGGGTGCAGGCCTGTCCCGATTTATCGGGGGCTGGCCCTGCCTAGCTCTTCCGGTTGTTCATCACGTCCACCAGCTCTTGAACGGCATCGGCGGAACGCTTCAATGCAGCCTCTTCATCGCTAGTCAGGTTGAGCTTAATGATCTCCTCCACGCCGCCTTCTCCCAGTTTCACCGGGACACCCACGCACAGACCGTCTATACCGTACTCGCCGTCCAAACGGACGCAGCAGGGTAGGATCTGCTTCTTATCGAAGAGGATGGCCTCAACCATCTGAGTTGCTGCCGCCGACGGCGCATAGTAGGCGCTTCCCGTCTTCAATAGTGCAACGATCTCGCCTCCGCCGTCACGGGTTCGCTGAACAATCTCGTCCAAGCGAGCTTTGGGGATCAGGTCAGCAATGGGGATACCGCCGACGTTGGTGGGGCCGACCAGCGGCACCATTGTATCGCCATGCCCGCCAAGGACGTAGGCGTGAACATCCTGTACAGAGACATTCAACTCCGCAGCAAGGAAGGAACGGAACCTGGCGGTATCCAGGATTCCAGCCATGCCGAAGATCTGATTCCGGGATTTCCCGCTCACAGCAAGGGCGTGCTGAGTCATGGCGTCCAACGGGTTGGTCACGGCAACCACTATCCCATTCGGCGAGTTGCCCACTACCTGCTCGATGACGCTCCCTACGATGTCCATGTTGGTGTAGAGAAGGTCATCCCGGCTCATGCCGGGCTTCCGGGCGATGCCGGAGGTGATGACCGTTACGTCTGACCCTGCTGTGTCCTTGTAATCGTTTGTGCCAATGATGGATGAGTCCGAGCCTGTGACAGGCCCTGATTCCAACATGTCCAATGCCTTGCCCTGGGGCAGGCCTTCAACAATGTCTACCAACACCACATCGGCGTATCCGCCATCAAAAATCCGCTGTGCCGTAGTGGCTCCAACGTTTCCTGCCCCTACGACTGTTACCTTCTTCCGCATAACGTAGCCTTTTCCTCCAATTTGGTTTCTGTTGTTTAAACGCAGCTACCAACTGCTTACGCTGGCCCAATGACCAGCAGGACATCCCCTCGTGCCACCTTTGCCCCGGCCTGTAGTGGTATCTGCTTGATGACGCCATCCACAGGGGAAGGCAGGGTGTTTTCCATCTTCATGGCTTCAAGCACAACAACGGTCTCGCCAGCTTTGACCGGTTGGGCTTCAGCAACAGTATAGCGCACTATTGACCCCGGAATTGGCGCAGTGAGAACCGTCTCGCCATCCGTGGTGACCGGTGTCGCAGGTCTTGCCACAGGCTGTGGCACTGGTGTCGCGGCAGCAGGGCGAGGCGTTGGTGTAGGTTGTGCCGACGGTGCGGTCAAGGTTGGTGCTGTGGGCGATGACCCCGACTCCACGTCAACGCGAAACCCACGCCCATCCACTTCAATCTGAAAGCTCTTATCAGTGCTCACCGAGGCCTCGGTGCTGGCTGCATCCTCTGACGGCGTCACGGTGACTTTTAGCGTGCTTCCATCCACAACGACGTTGAACGTGCGACTCCCACCGCTGTTTTCATTGGTCATCTGCTCGTCTCACATGAGAAGAAATCATAGGTCAGTAAATACCTCATAGGGGGATGTTCCCATGCTTTTTAGGCGGGAGGGTGTCCCGTTTGTTCTCCAACATCTTAAAGGAGCGGATGACCTTGATACGGGTGTCCGCAGGGTCGATGACATCGTCGATGATGCCGCGAGACGCCGCGACGTACGGGTTCGCGGTCATATCGCGGTACTCCTGGATGAGTTCGGCTCGCTTGGCATCGCCGGCGTCGGCATTCTTAATCGCCTCACGATGGATGACGTTCACAGCACCCTCAGGCCCCATGACCGCAATCTCTGCCGATGGCCATGCGTAGTTCACGTCGGTGCGCAGGTGCTTGCTGCCCATCACTATGTACCCGCCACCATAGGCCTTCCGCGTCAGCACGCTTACCTTGGGCACCGTGGCCTCCGCGTAAGCATAGATGAGCTTGGCGCCATGTTTGATGACGCCGCCATGCTCCTGCTCCGTGCCCGGCAGGAAGCCTGGTACGTCCACAAACGTCAGTATCGGGATGTTGAACGCATCGCAGAACCGAACGAACCGAGCTGCCTTCAACGATGAATCTATATCCAACACACCAGCCAGGAACGCGGGCTGCTGCGCCACTACCCCCACCGGGTGTCCGTCCAACCGTCCTAGTCCAATGATGATGTTCTGTGCGTTTCTCGGCTGGACCTCCATGAAGTCGCCGTTGTCCATGACTTCAGCGATGACGAGCTTCATGTCGTAGGCCTGGTTGGCCTCTTCAGGGATGATGTCGCGCAATGACAGGCAGAGTCGATTCGGGTCGTCTGTTGGCTTCGCTTGAGGCGGGTCCTCGGCGTTGCTGGAAGGGATGAAATCCAGTAATCGACGAACCTGGGCCAGGCACTCAGCTTCATCTGGGAAGGAGAAGTGAGCAACGCCGCTTATGGCCGTGTGAGCCTCTGCGCCACCAAGTTCTTCATGGGTGACTTCCTCGCCCGTCACCGCTTTGATGACGTCCGGGCCGGTGATGTACATCTGCCCGGTGCCCTCTGTCATGAAGATGAAATCAGTGATAGCCGGTGAGTAGACCGCCCCCCCGGCGCAGGGCCCCATGATCAAGGAGAGCTGCGGCACCACGCCGGACGCCAGGGTGTTTCGCAAAAAGATGTCCCCGTAGCCCTTGAGGCTGCCGATGCCTTCCTGGATACGTGCACCGCCGGAGTCCTCTATCCCCACCACCGGTGACCCGACTTTCATAGCCAGGTCCATGATCTTACAGATCTTCTCCGCAACCACTTCAGAGAGGGAGCCGCCCATGACCGTGAAGTCTTGAGCAAAGACAAATATCTGCCTCCCGTTCACCTGGCCGTAGCCAGTCACCACCGCGTCTCCCAGCACCTTCTGATCTGCCAGGCCGAAATCGGTAGCGCGATGAGTAGCAAAGCTGTCCAACTCCTGGAAGGTGCCGGGGTCTACAAGCTGTTCAAGGCGCTCCCTGGCAGTCAGCTTGCCCTTCTCATGCTGTTGCTCAATGCGACGTTCACCACCGCCAATGGCACCTTGGGCGCGGAGTTCTTCAAGCTTCTTTAATCGTGATTCTTGCTTTTGTTCCACAGATATACGCTCATCACTCATCAAGGTTTCATAGTAGGGAAAAGGCGCTGCCATCCTAGCACGCGAGCAAGTACCGTAGCAAGGCGCGTGAAGGGGCAATTGGGCTGTCCACGTCCCTCCTCCTGACGCGAGGGAACCTCGCTTTTCTGAATCCACGAAGCCTTCAACTCAGCTTCGATGCTATCGGGTTTTCCCATGTGCATTATGTATGGCTGGACAGATGGTTTTCTTATGGTAGAATTGAGGCCACTCGAGTTATGTACAGAACTGCCTGCTATTTTGCGTGTCAGTTTGAGCATCCTCGGAACATCTTTCAGACTTGGGGACGGCATGAAGGCTCAGGTTGACACCTACTTGACCCACCTCGCAGTAGAGCGAGGATTCTCCGGTAACACCATTATGGCGTACCGCAATGATCTCTACTCACTTGTGGAGTTCTTGGGTAGCAAAGGGAGTTCCCTGGAATGGACCCAAGTAAGCGCTGACCACCTTTCTGAGTTTGTGCTTCTCCTACAGACCAAGGGTTACTCAGACACCACCAGAGCCAGGAAGACCGCCGCCGTTCGTTCCTTCTTCTCGTTCCTGGTAGACGAACACGTGATGAAATCCAGCCCCGCCAGCGAGCTTTCCTCGCCCAAGATTGGCCGAAGCCTACCAACCGCCATGACAGAGGAAGAGGTAGTGCGGCTTCTGGACGCACCCGGTAAGCTCAACACCCCGGAGGCTCGCAGAGACAAAGCCATGCTTGAGCTTCTCTATGCAACCGGGATGCGCGTCAGCGAGCTGGTTGCCCTTCAACTGAGCGATGTCAATCTAAACGGAGAGTTCGTGCGATGCATGGGCAAAGGCTCCAAAGAACGGCTGATTCCCTTCCATGACCAGGCGCTTAACACCCTCCAGAACTACATCGAGAATGCTCGCAACACGTTCATGTCTGACTCCAAGGAACAGGCATTGTTCCTGAACAGAAGGGGCGAGCGACTCACCAGGCAGGGTTTCTGGCTCATCCTCAAGGAACACGCACGCCGGGCCGATATCACCACGCCCGCTACACCCCACACGCTGCGACACAGCTTTGCCACCCACATGCTTCGAGGCGGCGCATCGCTGCGGCAGGTCCAGGAATTCCTAGGCCACGCCAGCATAGCCAGCACGCAGATATACACCCACCTCACTGACGACCATCTTCGAGAACAGTATGAAGAGGCTCACCCCAGAGGACGATAGACCCCATCCGCTAGAACCAGCTACTGTCCCCCTTACCTGAGCGGTGAATTCGCCCCACCTAAATCTTTCATCCGTCCTATATTTTTCTCAATTTTCCATTTTGCTGCTAAAACCCATTGGATGCTTGGCGATTTTCGCGTAAACTTTCCCTACGTTCCGGTTGACGTCTCCTGGCGGCTAGGTAAAAGCAGCGATTCTCGGTTGAGAAAAACACAGGAGGGGCACAATGGCAGTTGTCACGCTAAACGGACAGCTTGGTGGTGCTGCGCGTGAGGTTGGACAAGAAGTCGCGCGAAAAATTGGAGCAGACTACGTAGATCGCTTACTCCTGGCAGAGGCCGCAAAACGGGTGGGGGCAACAGTGTCCGCCCTGGCCGAAAAGGAACACGAGCACCTCAGCCTTGCAAACCGCCTTACGCGATTGGTTCAGACAGCATTTGAGCGGTCTGCCTACACGGGATCGGGCGGAGACCCCTTCTTCGGCCCCGGAGTTGATGCGCTTCTCATGCGCCCCTACCCGGAGGGCGATGAAGAGCAGATGGCTACAAGCAGCAAAGAAGTAGACGACAACCGATTCTTCCAGGTTATTTCAGACATCATCAAAGACCTAGCAGAAGAGGGAAATGTCGTCATCATGGGTAGGGGCAGCAACCTGGTGTTGAAGAACTTCCCTGAGACGCTCCACGTAGGAGTGGTAGCCCCCATGGAATTCCGCGTTGAAACAACCATGCAACGCGATGGCTCAAGCAGGGAAGAAGCTGAGAAATACATCGCTGATGAAGAGCGCTCACGCATCAACTTCTTCAAAAAGCATTTCAAAGCCCACCCTGATGACCCAATCCTGTATCATATGACGGTCAACCCTGGTACGCTGGGGATAGAGACTTCAGCCAATGTTATTGTCCAGGCACTGGGAATCAACCCGTAGACAAGTCGCCATGAGGCTATAGAGAGAACACTAGCTACGGCCCCCACTGATACAGATTACCTGTGGAGGAAAGCAATGCCCCGGAGTTCTAGAGGATCAACGTCCCACAGAGGTCACCGTACCCGTGGGCGACACAACGAAACAGTTCAACCAACAACACCGGTTGCAACACCCGCAGAAACTCCTGCGGAAGGTGATGATGTTGAAGCAACCAGTGACGACCAACAGGCTGTAGCGCCAACGCCTGCCCCTCGCGCCGCAGCACCAACCCCGCAACCTTTAGCAGCTGCAGTATCGGGCACAACGATGCGGGGAGACCCCCTGCTCACCAAGGAACTGATACGTATCGCGGTGTTGGCTGTGGTAGTGATGGCACTTCTGGTTACCTTTACCACCCTGGTTCGGTAGGCACGGTGTCGCAGCCGCTCTTTCAGCAAAGACAGCTATCCACTCCTGTGATTTCCCGGGTTGAGTAAAGATGGCTATAACTACTGACAATCAGAGCGAACAAAACGCTGAGATGCGGGTGAGGTTACCCTCTGTGCCCACCCGCCCCGGCGTTTACCTCTTCAAGGACTCGTCCAGCAAGTTTCTGTACGTGGGCAAGGCCGCCAACCTCCGTAATCGACTGCGCTCCTACTTCGCCACGCCCTATGGCATGATGCCGAAGACCCGTCGGTTAATGCAGCAAGCAGTCGATTTCGAGTTCGTGGTCACTGATTCCGAGAGCGAAGCCCTCATCCTGGAAAACACCCTCATCAAGCGGCATCGCCCGCAGTTCAACACTCGCCTCCGAGACGACAAGACTTACCCGTATATCAAAATAGACCCTACGGAGGAGTTCCCCCAGGTCTATTTCACCCGACGTGTCCTCAATGATGGTGCTCGGTATTTCGGACCCTTCGCCAGCACGGGCTCCATTCGCAAGACCTTGAACCTGGTCAAGAAACTCTTCCCCTATCGCTCATGCACCAAGCCCATCACCGGCACAGACGCCCGCCCTTGCCTGGAGTACTACATCCACAGGTGTGTAGCGCCCTGCGTTGGATATGCGGACAAGGACAGCTACAAAGAGGTCATCCAACAAGTCCTGATGTTCCTGGAGGGCAAGACCGGCGATGTCGTTCGCCAGCTCAATCGTCGCATGACCGATTCCGCAGATAACCTTGAGTTTGAGCAGGCTGCCCGCATTCGCGATCAGATTCAGGCCATTGAACGGGTCAACGAAGAGCAGAAGATGGTCTCTCTTCGCAGCCAGGACATGGACATTGTAGCTATGGCACAGGAGCGCAATGAGGCCTGGGTAGAAGCATTCTTCATCCGGAAGGGGATGCTGGTTGGACGAGACCACTTCATCATGGACGGTGTTCAGGACGAAGAAGAGGGCAAGGTGATCTCCACCTTCATCCAGCAGTTCTATGACCGCGCCTCCTACGTCCCTCCCCTTGTCCTCATCCAACATGAAGCGGATGAGACTCCACTGCTTACGGAGTGGCTCTCCGCCCGTAGAGGCGGCCCGGTCTCTCTACAAATCCCCGTGCGAGGCGAGAAGCGCAAGCTCATGGCACTGGTAGGAGAGAACGCGGCGCAGGGACTCAGCATGTCCAGGATCCGTAAGCTATCGAGCCAGGGATCCCTCGACATCGCCATGACCGAAGTACAGGAGACCCTGGGCCTGCCGCGGCTGCCCAACCGCATCGAGTGTTATGACATCTCCAACATCAGCGGGACTGACGCCGTGGGAAGCATGGTCGTTTTCCAAAATGGTGCTCCCAGCAAACAGCACTATCGCAGGTTCAAGATCAAGACCGTTGACGGGCCAGACGACTTCGCGATGATGCGAGAGATGCTGCAACGACGGTTCAAACGAATGGCCAAGCAAGAGAACGATAATGCTGACGCTGACGCTGATCCCGCCGATAACCCATGGGAGAACGTGCCTGACCTCATCCTCATTGATGGCGGCAAAGGCCATCTCTCTGCGGTTCAGACCGTTTTCATGGAGATGGGCATCTCTACAGACAAGGTTCCATTGGCGTCCCTGGCCAAGCAAGAAGAGGAAGTCTTTGTCCCTCATAGCCAGGAACCCATGATTCTGCCGCGTAACTCCCAGGGACTCTTCCTGGTTCAACGTGTGCGCGATGAAGCCCACAGGTTTGCCATCACCTACCACCAAAAGCTACGTTCCAAGCGACAGACACAGTCCGGATTGGATACGGTGCAGGGTGTAGGGCCTAAGAGGCGTAAGCTGCTGATTCAGCGATTTGGGAGCGTTCAGGGGATACGGGAAGCCAGCATGGAAGAGTTGACCACAGTTCCTGGGATGACGGTTGCCCTGGCCCAGAACATCAAAGAGCAGTTGTAGAGGCCCAAGACCGGTATTGCTTCGTTAGGCCTGGTTTACCTGCTCAACGGCCAACCCCAAGCGATTCCGCACCTGCCATAGCAACATCGATGCGTCACCACGTGGGTGGGGCTGCAACCCTCGGTTCTTCAACAGTTCCTTCAATGCGTCCAATGATTGGATGACCTGTGTAGATCCATCTTCAAAGGTGATTTTAGGGAACTGGTCATGGAACCACCGTGCTCTCCGTGCGGGAGGCGTTGGCGTTGTCACAGGCGCAGCAGGTGCTGCTGCCGTCACAGGGGCTGATGCAGGTGGTGTTTGTTGCGTCACAGGCGCTACGACTTCTGGCGTCGCAACGGGAGTGACAACAGGTTCAGGCGGCGCTACGACCGGCGTTTGGACTGCCACAGCAGCTGCCTCAGGGGTAGGAAGTGTCACAGAGACACCTTCTTGGAGTTCCTGCCTGCGTACCTCTAGGACCTGTGCCGCAAGTGCAAGATACAACGGTGTCTCAGGAGCCCGGAGAGACACCTCACCCAATGTCAATTCAAAGAGAGGTCGTGTGCTTTGTGTCATGCAGACACCATAACGTCACGAGACGCCTCTGTCAAGAGGCATGTGAGCTAAACCGCTAATTCAATGCTGTCGGTGTTCGACACATTGCACCGAAATCCGGGCAGCGTGTGACAAAGCCATCAAACCTCTTGGCGAATCCGTCAAAGCCAACCCTGTATCTGGCCCTTGCTTTAGCCACCTTGAGGTTCCTGTCTCTCACGGTATTCTCACTTGACAGTGTGTCAGCGTGACAAGTAGTGTCCATGTGAGTACGGCCCCTGGCTTAGTCCCGATGGGGAATTCCATCATTGGTGAGACGTTATGGCGATGAGCAGTCCAACCATTCTTTTGGTAGACGACGACTTCCAGGTATTGGAAATGTTAAAAGAATGGTTGGAAGAACAGGACTATCAGGTCACCACTGCTGCAACGGCAGAAGGTGCACTGAAACTGTTCTATGAATTGCGCCCTACGTTAAGCATCGTAGACCTCCGGATGCCGGGAATGAACGGGTTCCAGCTGATTCGCCGCATCAGGGAGCTATCGGAAGCGCCAGTGATGATACTCAGCGCCCTTGGCGAGGATGTCGACCAAGTGAGAGGCCTCGACGTAGGTGCGGACGAGTATGTGATCAAGCCTGTCTCTCGAGAGCCCTTCCTCGCCCGGGTACGCTCACTCTTACGACGCGCTGGAGCCCCTGAGGAGGCCACTACCCACTACCGCGACGCCCTATTGGAACTGGACACGCCAACCCACACAGTGAGCGTGGCAGGTGAGCCGGTCCATGTCTCCCCACTTGAATTCAAGCTGCTCTCTTACCCGGTGAACGCGCGACATCGCATTGCCACGCACGATGAACTGCTCAATGAGGTGTGGGACACGGAGTTGGGGTCACAAGACAGCCTAAAATGGTATGTCTCTTCACTTCGCCGCAAGCTGGAATCCTCGGCTCACTCGCACAATATGATCAGGAACGTCCGTGGCTTGGGATATCAATACGTTCCCCCTGAAGCCCCGTAACCGGTAACACCACCTCTACGCGAGTACCCTTCTCCGCACTGCTATCCACGTTCAACTGCCCCTTGTGCAACTCCACAATGTGCTTTGCCGAGAACAACCCAATGCCCGTTCCATTTTCCTTGGAAATGCTGAAGGGTTCAAAGAGGTTCTGCATCTGGTCATGAGGAATGCCCGGACCATCGTCGCTGATGGCTATGACCACTGCTCCCTGCGTGTTTCTTTCAATGGAAACAACAACGGATCCCGTGTCTGAAACGGCATCAATCGCATTGACCACCAGGTTCATCAACGCCTCTCTCATAAGCGTTGGGATTCCTTCAGCTTCAACATCGTCCTCGATGTAATTCCGCTTGATAGAGATCGGCTTGTTCGTCTTGGTCATCGCCGATGAGATCGCTTCGTTCAACAAGGTCACAATGTTCAACGGCGACCATCGTTGCTGCGCTTCGTTCAAGAACGCTTCGATGAGTTGGTTAGTACTCCAGGCCGCCTGGAGCGCCTCGTCCATTTGCAAATAGATGGGTTCCTCTTTGGGTATCTTCCACATGAGGTTTTCAAGCCTACCCGTAACGATGAACAGAGGGTTCTTCAGTTGATGCGCAAGATCAAGGGCGAGGGTGCCAAGGGTAGCCAACTTCGCACTCTGGAGGAGCTGCCCTTGAAGGGTCTGCACATCCTCCAATGCCTGCTCCAATCGCGTGTTGGTGGCCGTTGTCCTGGAGAATGCGCGATACACAATGAACACAGGCAGCAGGACCGCGCCAATGGCCAGGGTGTTGGCCTCATACGCCAGCGCGCCCAAATACCCGAAGGCGAACAGACTTAACTCTGGTGGGCCACTCTCTTTGGTGCCCATCCACCAGAACTTGGCAGGATTCACTCTCAGTTGCGTCGATGCGATCAGGGAGACCAGGCTGCTGTTGATCAGGTACATTGCTGCTGCTGCAAATAGGATGGAGGGGCTGGTCAGGCTGCCATCGGCCATGCGGTCGAATATGAGCGCAGCCGCGCCGGTGGATAACGATGTCTCAGCCAGGTTGAAGACTATCTGGTACCAGGGCACCCGCACATGTGGGGACCAGAGCCGCAGCGCAACCTGATACGCCAGCCCGCCGACCACCGCGGCAATGACAGCGCAGCCGGGCCCAAGCACCAGGGCTGCGGCAAACAGTGGCGCCGTAGTCATCCCAGCCTTGACCTTGGGCGCTACGGGTATGGGGAAGGAGCCTGCAAGCAGAACCATAGAGCTCAGTAGGGCGATACCCACCGCAAGCTCCACATCCCACGTTAGGTCACTGATCAAGTACGCCGACCACGCAACACCCCCAGCAACGACGATGCTGACCATCACCCACAGGGTTATGGACGGCTTTTCGTGTGTATCGTTCATGGTTGTATCCCTCATTGGTCAGCTAAATAGGCTTCAAGAACGGCATCATATCATCAATCTAATCCAGGGGCATGAAGGCCGGGAAACAAGTGGGTCAGTCGCAATTCCACAAATCTGTTGGCTATTTGTGGAAAACCTGTTAAGAACAACTAAGAGGTTGGATTAGACTCTCATGACCGTGGGAAACTTTGGGGAAAAGATTATTTAGGCAATACTCACAGACAAACGAATATGGTCTTCGATAGTGAAGGTTGAAAACCCGCAGAGCCCCAAGGGCAACAAACCAGTTAGCGGTGATTCATTACCATTGAACGAACATGGGCATGATGACGTGGATGTAGTCCTCAGTGTCTGATGGCCGTAGCACACCAGGACTAGAAGGAGTGGTCACCTCAAGAGCAACGTCGTCGGACTCAATAACGCCCAGAACATCCATCAGGTACTTGGCGTTAAAGGCAATCTTTGCCTCGCCGCCCTCTACCTCAGCATCCATCTCTGCGCTGTTCTCACCGACCTCTTCCGCCCTGGCCAGCACTTGGAGCGACCCTGGGGGGCCGTCCTGGATGTGCAACCGGACGATGCCTGAGCTATCCCGTGCGAAGATTGCGGCTGTCCTTGCGGCTCGCAAACACTCGGATACCTTGAGCCCCGCCTTGGTGGTGTAGCTCTGTGGAATCAGCTGAGCGTAGTTGGGGAAAGCCCCTTGGATGAGCTGGGACACCACTTCAACGTTGTTCAAGCGGAACAATGCTTGTCCTCTAGTGGGAGAAAGCATCAGCTCCACAGGATCAGACTGATCGCCGAGGAGGCGGTTCAGTTCGTTGAGTGTCCTGGCGGGAATGATGACATCCGTTGCCTCGGCAACTGCTTCTACAAGCTTGCCCTTATGCACCGCCAGGCGGAACCCGTCAGCGGCCGCAAGCGTAAACCCATCACCCTCAAGCTCAAGCTTCACGCCTGTGAGAACAGGACGAGACTCTTCTGTCGCCGCTGCGAACACCACTTGGCCAATCGCCTTCTTCAGGACACCAGCATCAATCTTGGCCGTTATCCCATCTTCCACTGTGGGGATCGGAGGGAATTCACCGGCATCTGTACCGATGATCCTGGCCTCGTAGCGGGCGCTGGTGAGGGTGATTGCATGGGGTTGGGTGGTGGTCACCATGTCCACCTTTTCATTCTGCAATGAGCCAACAAATTCAGAGAGCAAACGCGCAGGGATAGTGATATCCCCTTCTTCCTCAACCGTGGCGCCAATCCAGGTGCTGATAGCAACCTCTAGGTTGGTGGCGGTGAGCTTCAGCCTACCCTGGTCTGTGGACATCAACACGTTTTGCGTAATGGGCAGGGTGGTCCGCGTTGCCACGGCTCTGCCAACAATTCCGAGGCCCTTGTTTAAGGTCTCCTGCAGGCAGGACACGTTCATGTACATTTCTCCAAAAAGTTTGCCTCAGTATATGCTGGCCCTATCGTGTCTGCAACGGGTATCTGTACGACTTTCGAGCCAGTCTGGGGTCGCTATGATACGATGAGTTCGCGCGTAAATCCATTCCTTTTACGGGGGGTTCCCATAGATTCTGAAAAACTCAAAGATCTGCTGGAGCGACTTCAAGTCGGCGATGTGTCGATTGAAGCAGCACTGGCGGAGTTGAACCACCTGCCGTACGAGGATTTGGGCTTTGCCAAGTTGGATCACCATCGTGAGTTGAGAAGGGGATTCCCAGAGGTTGTCCTTGGGCTGGGGAAGACTCCTGAGCAGATAGCCATCATCACCAAAAGCCTGACGGATAAGTCCGATAGAGTATTGGTTACACGCGCCACGCACGAGGCCTTCGCGATGGTTCGGTCATCAGTGCCGGATGCCGAGTTCCATGAAGCAGCAAGGGCCATCGTCGTTGATCGGCGAGCCAACCCCGTCCTAAATCCAGGCGTGCTCATCGTAACCGCGGGAACAAGCGATCTGCCGGTGGCGGATGAAGCGGCTCTCACAGCGCACCTTATGGGGTGTGAGGTAGAGCGGGTGACTGATGTTGGTGTAGCCGGGGTCCATCGCGTTCTCGACCAGCTGCCCACACTCCGGAAAGCTAGGGTCATCATCGCCGTGGCCGGCATGGAGGGAGCCCTTCCAAGTCTGGTCAGCGGACTCGTCTCCGCTCCAATCATCGCTGTCCCTACCAGCATCGGTTACGGGGCCAGCTTCGGTGGCATCGCGGCACTTCTTGGCATGCTGAGCAGTTGTTCTCCGGGAGTCAGCGTTGTGAACATCGATAACGGTTTCGGAGCTGGCTACATGGCCGGATTGATAAACAACGGGATACAAGAATAACGCTGTGGTTTGCCTCGCCTCCAACCCCTGTGACACTCCTGTCTCATTGTTTTTTGGCAAAAGAAAAAGCCCTTGCGTCTCCCCCTCTGAGACACAAGGGCTAAAAACCCGGCCACGCGGACGGTAAATTATCGAGTTAAGTGCTTAATCTCCAGAGTCTCTCCAGGCGCTAGGGCAACGCGTCTGACGTCAATCCCCAGCTTCAATAGCCAGTAACCCAGGGTTGCCTTGCTGACTTTGAACTCATCAGCTGTGGCGGACATTCCCATCTCATTGACCATCTCTGGGAGCAATTTCTCCAAAGGACGCTTGTACTGTTCTTCCACTCTAAGCATTAACGGTGTTTTGCGAGCCATATCAATCCCCTCCAAACCACTACAGAACTCCCTCGTTGCTCACAGTGTAAATCGCCCCTTGTTGCGTGTCAAGGCATTGTTTAATGAAAGTTTAAGACTTTTTTAAGAAATATTTAATCTTTATCCAAGTGACATGGAATTCATATGGGGAATTACCCTGTTCAGCCCTCTGGTAACCCGTCATTTCCGTCCTCAATATCCCTATTCATCCTTGTCTCTCGGTCTTCACCGTGCGTTATTTCAACTCCCTAGGGCAGTAATTGGTTCCAACAGACTGCTATCCCTGCAAGGGTGATTCCCGTGGACAGTGCCTACACGGGCACCTATAATGCGCCCAACCATAGACTCGCCAACACAATTACAGGTATTTCATTTAGAAAGTGTGACGCCACATATGCTACGTACCGGAGTGGACATTGTTGAGATAGAGCGCATAGGCGAAGCCGTGGAGCGCTGGGGAGACAGGTTCTTCAATCGGATATTCACAGCAGGTGAACTCAAATACGCCAGGGGCCGGTGGCCACAGCTCGCCGGTCGCTTCGCCGCTAAGGAAGCGGTCATGAAAGCACTCGGCACTGGAGTACGTGGTGTCTCATGGCGGGAGATTGAAGTCGCACGGGAGCCGGGGCAAGCTCCAAGCGTCGTCCTTCACGGTAGGGCGAAGGCCCGCTCAGAGTTCCTGAGGCTGGGCGAAATAGCCATAAGCATATCCCACTCCAGAGACTATGCCGTTGTAGTGGCGGTGGGGGAGACCAGTGAAGACGGTAACGCCTGAGGAGATGCGGGCACTGGAGCGCCGCTCTGAGGAAGAGGGCGTCTCTACCGATGCACTCATGGAAAAGGCAGGCCTCCTGGCCGCCAGACACGCATGGGCGATGCTTGGCGAGCGTTCCTACGGCTCCCAGATCGTCATCCTGGTAGGATCTGGGAACAACGGCAGTGATGGACTGGTGACAGCAAGGCACCTCCAAACCTGGGGGGCACGCACCACCGCATTCCTCCTCAGCCCGAGAGGCGCCAACGAACCCAAGCTCAAGCAGGCCACGCTGGTAGGTGTCCCTGTGGTTGATACATCCAACACGTCCGCCCTTAGCGAAGTGCAAGCCGCGTTGTCGGAGGCGGACCTGGTGGTTGATGCAGTCCTGGGTACGGGCCGCTCCCGACCTCTGGAAGGCGTCTACCGCGACGTGCTGGCTGCAACCAATGCAGAGCGCGCAAAGCGGTCCGATATCCTAGTACTGGCCATGGACGTCCCCAGCGGCGTTGACGCCGAGAATGGCACAGCGGACGAAGCAGCCCTCATCGCCGATGCAACCGTGACCTTCGGTTATCCAAAAATCGGCCTGTTTCGATTCCCCGGGGCCGCCCTTACAGGCAAACTCACCGTTGCGGATATCGGTATCCCTGAACACCTCGTCGCCGACATCAAACAAGACGTGGTCACAGCAGCCTGGTCGCAGGCGCACCTTCCAACTCGCCCCCTGAGCGCCCACAAAGGCACCTTCGGTCGGGTC